>ENA-ORXT01001944-ORXT01001944.1-marine-metagenome-genome-assembly--contig:-NODE-1944-length-26061-cov-4.133313_pt1 | contig 26061 bp, 21 predicted proteins | sample MGYA00237868_ERZ511482 | MGnify/ENA metagenome assembly ERZ511482
CGGGACACCCATTTTCAAAATGAACCCTCCATAAACACTAGGTTGTAGCCTATGTTTTCAATAGGTGGCGAAAACAGAACGTATTTGTGAGTTCCCTATTGTTGATATAATATCTTGTATCCTAGAGGATGATTAATAACTATAGCTTTTTCCTTTTAAGCCAAAATCCAATATTTTAAAGGCTTGACATTTGATGTATAGAAAACTTGTTAATTAATCGTACATGTCATTAAAATGAAGAATAGTGTACAGTCTTCAAAATAATACATTATTGAGCAAAATCAATTATTGCATTAAGTCTTCTGTCGCCGATTATTCACGACCTGCCTAATCCAATTCGGAATAATGATAACACCAGCGATGAGATAAGGATAATAGGTGATGATCCTCCAAAATAATGCAGCAAGTAAGGAAAGTCCTTTAGAAATATAGTCACTGAAAAAGCCGCCAAATATAATCTCTGCGATTCCTGCTCCACCAGGAGTTGGGCTGAATGCAGTGATGATGTGCATCACTTCTCCTCGTCCAAGCATAATGACATGATCTATAAAATCAAAATCCATGGTCGTCACCAGTGCGACGATGATAAAATTGATCGCTAAGAATCTTGATGTCCATGCTCCACTTGTAGAGATAAATGCTTTGGCATGATATAGAGCAGACTGTTTTGCCAAGTCTTTGGAGCTGAGCACAATATCTTCTGCAGTTTCGCGCAGTCCTTTTTTAAAGCGCTTAAATACCTTTCTATTTGACATCCATATGAGGAATCTTCGTATTGGTCGAGGATTAATAAAAAGGCCATAAAAGATGACACTGGCATATACTATCATCATGGCCAGAAATAGGAAAAATGTAACTCCAAATCCACCCATCTGTGCCAGATCTTCTACGCCAGGCCGAATCATGATTGGTCCAATGCAAAAATAGATTATGAGCAAAGACAGAATAGAGAAGATCGTATCAAGGACAATAGTATATAAGACAATCGTCGCAGATTTTGCTGATGATATTTTTTCTTGTGCTAGGAAAAAGAATGCGACTGCTGATCCGCCAATCGTGGTAGGCGACACCGCTGAAGAGAACTCCCAAATAAAAATGAGTTCTATTGATTTTATCCATGAAAATTTGTGATTAGATAGCAGCCTTAACCTCCAAGCATAGAACATATGTCTAAGGACGTACATGAAAATAGCTAATAAGATCCAGAGTAATACATGACTATTCCAGGATACAGTTTGTAGCTCATCAAAGTCAAGTTGTTTATAAATCAAAAAGACGACTACAGCCAAGCCAAGTATAACAGGGATTACAATCCTTGAAACACTTACAGAGTCCAGCACTTTTTGCTGTTCGTCAGTGAAAACTTGTTTGTCAGGAGTCAAGCTTACTTTGTTTTTATCTCGATGATTTTCGTTGGTAATCTCTCTTTTGGAAGAAAGATAAATTCCGCACCTAATTCACTTAGAACGAACATACAGATAAATTTCTGTCGGCTCTTATAAATTGTTTTGAAAGAATCAACTTTATTGTCTTCAATGAGTTGCTTAGAAATAAATTCTTCTAAGGTAGATGCATTGATTGACCAATTGCCTTTGACTTTGTCTTTATCAGCAATTACTATACCTACACTCATCTCATGTTGATGCACGACCATGATAGGATACTCAGAAACGCCTTGATCTTTGATCGTTTCACCGGCTTTAATCATGACGGCTTTATAATGATCTAGCTCTTTTTCGAGGCGTTTGTATTTTTTAGAATTTACATCCATTAATTCTCGTTTATCTTAATGTCAACAAAGCTACACTTTCAATATGTTGCGTATGAGGAAACATATCTACAGGCTTTACCTTGACCAATTCATATTTTTCATTCAATAACATAAGATCTCTCGCTTGAGTTGCAGGATTACAACTTATATATACAATTTTTGGAGATTCTATTTTTAATAGAGTTTGGACGACAGTTTCATGCATGCCTGCCCGAGGAGGATCTGTAATGACGACATTAGGTTTCCCATGCGCATTCATAAAATCGAGTGTTAAAATGTCTTTACAGTCTCCTGCAAAGAAACTCGCATTGTCAATGTTATTTAATCGTTGGTTATCTTTTGCATCATCTATTGCCTGAGGGATTTCTTCTATGCCTACGACCTTTTGGCATTGGTCAGCGAGGTATAAGGCAATGCTGCCTAATCCAGTATATAAATCATATACAACGTCTGTTTTTTCCAGTTCTGCAAATTTGACAGCGACATCAAATAAATTCTTTGCTTGTAAACTATTCGTTTGGAAAAAAGACTTGGGACCAATTTCATATTTGATCTCCGCTAACTGCTCTACCATTTTAGGCTTTCCTCGAAAGAGCAGATATTCTTGATCATACAATGTATCATTTTGCTTTTGGTTAATGACATAATAGAGTGACGTGATCTGCGGAAACTTTTCCGAGACTTGATCCATGATGTCTTTAATCTCATCAGGATTGTCATCTCTGAATACCACTGTCACCATCCATTCTCCAATCGACGAATTTCGTAAGGTAAGATTTCGTAAGAGTCCAGTTTGATTAGAGTAATCAAAAAATGTGTAGTTTTTATCTAATGCATAATCTCTGATAAATAGTCGAATGTCGTTCCCAAGTGTTTCTTGAAGATGACACATGTTAATATCAACGATCTTATTAAAGACACCTGGTCTGTGAAACCCTGCCGCATTTCTATGAGTGATTTCGGCACCACTTTCTACTTCTTCTTCTGAGATCCATCTGGAATTGCAAAAGCTATATTCTATTTTATTTCTATAATTGTAAATGGATTCGCAAGGCAGAATGCTCTCTACTTTACTACCGTCATCATGTGCAATGCGCTCTATCGCATCACGGACTGATTTTTCTTTAAAGTAAAGTTGGGACTCATATTTTGTGTGTTGCCATTTGCATCCACCGCAGACTCCAAAATGTTCGCATCGAGGCTCTGTTCTTCTCTCTGATAGTATTGGATATTCTATGGCTTTAGCGATTCTAAGTCCTTTCTTTTTTTTATAGAATATGGCGTTTACAGTATCTCCGGGGACAGGACCTTCTATGAGATAAACAAAGCCATCTTCGCCCTTGCCAATTGTTTTACCCTTGTGAGCAAAATCTATGATTTTTATGTTCTCGATTCTCTGTGCCTTTCTACGCCCCATTGAAAAAAATAGTTTATAAGCTTAATTAGGCTGCAAAAGTAAGTCCTTTTAGTGTATCAATGCTAATAAGCTGAGGTCGATTATTCTAACTTATGCAAAACATTGATATACAACTCATTTTATGGTTTATAAATTATTGACAAATCGGCAAGTTTATATATAAAATCTATAGTTTAATTGATAACAATTTGTTGTCCTTGATGTTAATTACTCTGAATGAAAATAAATAATTTAACAGTACCGCTACACTACGTCATATATAATGGGATAAGATATTCGCAGGATCCAATTTTCCTGATCAATAAAACATTGGAATCCTATAATACATCAACCTATCACCTGAATGTAGGTAAGTCAAAGCGAATGCTGACGAAAGACCCAGAGGTCATTAACCATATATTACAAAAGAATCATAAAAATTATATCAAATCAAAAATAGTAACAGACATCTTGTCAAAGTATGCAGGAAAAGGAATATTGACAACTAATGGAGATTACTGGTTAAAACAAAGGAGGTTAATTCAGCCAGGATTTCACAAGCGAAAAATAGAAAGCCTTTTGACGGATATGAATGCGGTTATTGTAGAATTGGTTGATGATATCACTGAGAAAATTAATCAAGGGCAAGATCAATTTGACATCTTAGACGAAATGACAAAGATGACATTGAGAATTGTCAGCAAAGCTTTGTTTAGTTCCACCATTTCAGAAGATCAAATTAAGATTCTTAAGGATGGAGTACAAGCACTTCAGGACATCACTATGAAAGAAGCGCAGAATCCATTTCTATCTAGCTGGCGAAAATTATCAGGATATCAAAAGAAGTCTGAAGATCACTTAGCTCGTATTTATGAATTGATTACGACTTATATCACCAAACGACGAGCGGATACTAATCCTCCTTCAGATCTTATGTCTATGCTGCTTGATGCTCGATACGAAGGTACGGACACAGGTATGGATAACCAGCAGATTCTAGATGAGATACTCATCATTTTTGTTGCAGGATTCGAGACGACAACTAATGCACTTACGTTTTGTCTGTATCTGTTATCAAAGCATCCTACAGAACGATCAAAGCTTCAGGCTGAATTAAATAATATAAAACTAAGTGCTAATCCAACGATTCAAGATGTGATGATGATGAAGTATACTTCTCAGGTCATATCGGAATCAATGAGACTTTATCCTCCTGCATGGTTTATGGACCGTGTTGCGATCGAAGATGATTTAATAGGGGAAGAGAAAGTGTGCGCCGGTGAGATCATCGCTTTGTATACTTATGGCATGCATAGATCAACAGAATATTGGACTGATCCTGATTCATTTAAACCAGATAGATTCTCTGATGATAATAAGTCAAAGATTGTGACCAACTCCTTTATCCCTTTCGGCAAAGGGCCAAGACTTTGTATAGGGTCCCAATTTGCCCAGATGGAAATGAACTTAGTTTTATATCATTTTATTAAGCGGTTTAACTTTGCATTAGTAGAGCCATATGTATTAGATCTGGAAACTAAAATTACGATTAGACCAAAGCATGGTATGCCGTTGAAATTAAGAAACAGGTAGATTTGATTTTAAAAATATAATCAAAGTCTTAAAAAATATTGAGCTTCATGGCGAGTCATTTCGTCCTTCTATTATTCGTATGCCTTTATTGGTGACAAACTAATTCAAAACTTGCGACATATGCTGCAAAGATTGGTTAATAACAAGAGTTCGATTATTCTTACTCCTACTAAGTATTGATATACAGTTTCGATTATCATTTAGCTAGTGAAAAAATAGCATTAATTTTTTCTGAGAAATCGAATAGCTCTTTCTAAAACGGGATCATGGTTTTTTAAATAATCACTAAGTGTTTTCTTGGCTTCAATGTCAGGTAAGATACCGTAACCGACAAATTCTTTACCATCTGGATATGTATCTTTTTTAGTGCAGATTCTAGCTGATCCTCCGCCTGGCAATTCGATTAGCATAGGCTGTCCAGTGCTCCCAAAAGTAGGTTCTCCGATTTTTGTCATATGTACTTGCTTATCAGCATAAATAAGAAAATCTTCAGCTGCAGATGCAGTTTGATGACCAATGAGAATTGCTGTAGGAATGACTATTCTATTGGCGTCAAGCCTAACAGTATCAGCTGCATATTCAAAATCATGATAGAAGTTATCCCTGAAAGACAAGTATTCTTGAGTCGCCCATTTGTTTCCAATCGTATCTATAGCCTTTGTCCAGTTGCCCCAAGCTTTGAAGGAAGGAATATGTAATCTGCTTTGCATTTTAGAACCATATAACAGTGTGTCATGTGTTAAGTATTTTAAAATCTCTAAGCCAATACTAGTACTACCTCCTGCGTTTTTACGCAGGTCGATAATCAACTTCTTTGCTTTCTCTAAAGTTGGCAATTGGTCAATAAACAAAGAGTCAATTTTAGGATTTCCAAAAGAATTTAAAGCCAGGTAGGCAATATCTTCATTAATCCATTTAAAATCCAGTAACTGCGAATTTTCAAATTCGGGATATACTTCTTTTTCTGTAGTCTCTGTATGTGTTAATGTCAAGTCCTTTATATTTCCATTTGGGAGTTTGAATCTAATGTTAAAACTGGTTCCTTTAGGAGCTCTAAACATCCCTGAGACTGCCCAATCTTGTAAAATAAAATCAGTCGATGAAGAAATATAAGGGATGACTTTTTCTTGTAGATAGGTTTGGGTCTCTGTGCCGTTCACTTGAATGACTTCGGTCCCAATTGGAAGTTCATCTTTCTTGCTCAAATTGATTCTCGTCACAATTGCTTTGCCGTCAATGTTAGTCATGAATAATCGATAATCACCAAAATATGTGTTATATAGATTTTGTTGGATTGTATCTGGGAAGTAAACGTTAGTATGGCCATCTTTTAAAGTGGCACAAAATTTTTGTAATAGCCTGAAGTATTCATAGTCATTATTAGTTTTCTGGACATCAGAGATGAGTTGGATGTAATCTTTTTCCCATTTCTCATTATCGATAGTATTCAAATAAACAAAGTTGTAATTGACTTCTTGCCAAAACTTTGACAGCCCAAAGACTTTCTGGTTATCGTTTAGTGTATTAGGGATTTGAGAAAATAGATTGATTGATATAAGGGATACGATAAGAATAAAGAGATGTTTCATGATCCATTTAATTGAGTGATTATTTTTATTAAAGCTTTAATGATATGCTCTTACGGAAGGAGCTAAAATAATGACTCAATTAACTATGAAATAGTTGCACTAAACAAGCATTATTCACTAAACTGATATTTACCCGCACTGTAAAGTATAGCGTTTGAACAGTCAAAAATTATTTTGAAAGCCTAGTTTTTAACGACTACAAACTCCGTCCGACGATTCGCTTGCCTTCCTTCATCGGTATCATTGGTCTGAATAGGCTCAGCTTCACCTTTGCCTTCATATGAAAGTCTGGCTGCAGAAATTCCCTTCTCTATAAGTGCTTGAAAAACTGACTTTGCTCTCTGTGTAGATAAAATTAAATTATCAGAATCATCGCCGACAGAGTCAGTATGTCCTAATATTAGAATCTGTAATTCAGGATTTTTTATCAGTAATTGATACAAATAATGTATTTCAATCTCTGATCGTGGATCAAGAATAGACGATCCTGTTTCAAAGAAAATATTATTTAACACAATTGCTTTACTTTTTGTAAGCAGTTGATCAGGACTAGTTTTTCTCAGTCGAACTTCATATTCCAGAGGGTCAGTTTTTGTGCCTACTCGACTCGCAGCGATATGATCAGAAAAGAAAATGTAATTAGGATGTGAGATGTGGACGGACATCGATTTGTCAGCGGGATAAGAAACAACAAGCTTACCATTTTGATCTGCTTGTTTAGAAAGCTTACTTCCTTTATTATTTAATAATGTTAATTCTAGAGAAGCAGGAATTGGAGAGTTTGTTTCAGCATCTACGACGATTAATTTTAAATATGTGCTCTTGTGTGGTTGAATAGATTTAGGTAATGTGAATGAATATAAGTCGAGTAAATTTCCTTCATTGCGATCAGTAGAAAAATATGCTGTCTTTCCATCCAAACTAACTTTTAGACCTCTATCATCATAGATAGTATTAATAGGGTAGGGCAAATGTTCGATCGTATCCCACGTGGCTGACCAACTGTCTCTGCGTGCGAGATACAAATCTAAATTACCCAATCCTGCTCTGCCATCTGAAGCAAAGTATAATGTCAACCCATCTTTGTGAATAAATGCTGTCTCATCATCTCCTGCAGTATTGATATCTGCACCCATATTTTGAGGTATAGACCATTGTCCATTCTCACCTTTAATTGCATACCAAATATCATTTTTTCCAAATCCACCTTTTCGAGAGCTTGTGAAGTATAAGGTATTCCCATCTCCAGATAATGATGGCTGCGAGTCTGTAGCTTCTGAGTTAAAGCTCCGACCTAAATTCTTAGGCTTTGACCAGATCTTTCCTTCTAAAGACGAACTATACAAATCACATCCACCGACCGTTCTTCTATTGTCGCATAAGGTAAATATTAGTTCGGTGCCATCTGGAGAGATACAGTGCGCTCCTTCATTCATGGGCGTATTTAATTCATCAATCGCTTGGACGTCAATAATTTCGCCATTTCTTAAAGTAGCTACAAACAGGTCTTCTTGATTATTGAAGTTTCTTGTAAAAATCATCTGCGATTCGTCGGCTGTAAAAGAAGCCTCATATTCTAAGTGGATCGTATTTACCAATTCTGATAAAGGAACAGGCTCAAATGATACAGGATTATTCAAAGCTTTCGCTAGTATATTTGCTTTATCCATCATCAGCTTTGCTTTTTTATGATCAGGATCACGATTTAAATATTCTTCGAATGCTCGGGATGCCTCATTGTATTCCTCCAGTTCCATCAATAAAGATCCATAGGCCAAATAAACTTTTGGGTCATATTCTGGAAATTCTGCTATCACAGAGGCAAAACGGTTTTTGGCTTCCTTTTTTTGGCCCGTATCGTAGGCAAGTCTGGCAAGGTTTATTTTACCTGCGGCGAACTGAGGGTTCTTTTTTAGGACCTGCCTATAGGCTTTTTGAGCAGCATCAAATCTATTTTCGCGGTGAGCTTGTCTGGCTTGTTCATATTTTTTAAAGCACTTTTTCTTTAAGTCTTTGGGGTATGTAATTTGTTGAGCGCTTGCGCTGAAAATAATCAGACACATAAAACTGGAAAGAATATATTTGATAGACATACTTTATAGTATTTATAAAAGACTTAGTGTAAATAGTCTGCAGTTAAATTACATACCAGAAATACACTAGAGATTCAGTAAAAGGTTTTTGTGCGAATGCGCTTTTAATTAAGAAAATCTAGCTTGGTGTCATCCTGAACTTGCAGGCGGTACCACAATCAATGTGAATAATACATTTCTCCAAAATTCAATGCACTAAAGGTACATTAGACGAAGAAAATATAATACAAAATTAAAAAGCCTTCCAAGTGTTTTTAACCACTTGAAAATTAATACGGTTTAGATAGTTCTTGAAATATCGCTTTTTGATCAACAATTGTGACACAGCTGTTGATTCAGGATCTTCTAATAGCTGCTATCTTTTTGAAGCTAAGTTTTGAATCGAAACTGCCTGCTATTGAGGCAGGTCTAGAATACCTCACACTAACTAAACGTTAATTTGTCAAATATTTTTTGCATTAAGACTACATCAATAACTGATAAAGATCTCTACTTATTTTTGTTTCTTGATATCTTTAAGATAAGCTTCTGCTTCTTTGCATTTGAGTTCGATTCCTTTTTTTAGGTCTTTGAGATGTCCTTTTTTACCTATGTTATGTTTTGCTCGCCCTCTGAAGTAATATAATAGACCTTCATATTTTGGCATTTCTACATTTACACTCTCAATATTTACTAACAAAGAGAAAGCTTCAGCATAATCTTCAAGTTCGATTAAGGCTTTTAGATATTCGATTGTGGCCGTTTGTTGCCATTTTTTATTTGGATCATCGTCTGCAAATTTTCGATTAGAATATAACTTTAAATCGAATGCTGCTTTTTCGTACTGCTTTAATTTAATATGGCAGATGGCTTTAAGCTTTCTAGCTTTCCAATATATATTCTGAAGTGCGATTGATAGTTTTAAAGTTAGCTCTAAGTTATCAGCGGCTTCTTGATAATCTTCGTTCATGAAAGCAATATTCGCTCTTCCCATGTATGCATCAGGAATCGTAGCATCTATTGCAATACATTTATTGAAATCGCGTAATGCGTCATGATATTTTTTCAACATGTAGTTGACCTCGCCTCTTTTTTCATACGCATATGCATGACGATTGTATTTTTCGATGGCATCTGAAAGAGCTTTTATTGCTTCTTCTTCGCGGCCATCTTCGCCGATTAGGTTTTTACCTTTTATGAAATCTGTGACGACTGCTTTGTCGCTTTGTGGTTCGATGTAAGTGTAGCTTAGTACAGTACCTCTATCTGTCTGCCACGCTCGTATTTCTCCAGCGACAGCAAACTGTGCACAATATTCTAAAAGGCTAACCGTATTTCTGTAAGATTTGTCAAAATGTTGTCCGACGTAGCGTGGTATTTCGAGAGATAATACTTCATCATCGAAGACTTCTTCCTGTTTGACAATGACATCTGATTTATAATAGGTCTCTGTTCGATATTCAAACATCTTATACACCTTCTGGTAACTTTTTTCATTACCAAATTCCAACCTCCCTTGTATTATCGTCTTAATGAACATAGCACTACAAAAACATTCAATGAAAAAACTTTTCCAAAATAGCTTTAATTCTATTAGTAAATGGAAGAAACACTATGTTAAAACAATAATAATCTGATAAAGATTCAAAACCCTAGCGTTAACGGTTAGGATCGACATATTCTATCTCTATCATCTCACTTTCATTTAAATCTGATTTCAAGATTATTTCTTGTTTTTTCCCTTGATAGTAGTAAGAAAGTCCCATTGTGTTAGGAGGCCTTCTGCCAATACTTTCTGCGTGAAGCAACAAATAATTCTTGCCGTTCTCGTTAAGTTTTATTTGCAAATCAACCGGCTTTTCCTCTAAAGAGTAGTTTTGCAAGATCCAATCACCATTGTAATTAATAGATACGATATCTCCATCTGTAAGTTTGTAATCGTACAGTTTAATCGTAAAAGTCAAACTATCGACGACGATTAATCTCTCACTACTTATTATAGACCGATCAAGTAATTGCTCTGGCAGTTGTTCGATAACATCGTCTGAACTTGTGATTGCTGATGATTCTTCTAGTTTTTCTGGGTATGTCACTTGGAAGAAGTGTGGCTCTTCTATCAAGAATAATTCTGGGACATCCAGCTTGACAATCAAGTCATTAACTTCTCGGACATAGCCATTACCATATCGATTCATTTTATTGATCACTTGAGAATTATGGTAGAAATAGAATTTGCCATATAATTTATATTCTGGCGGCACTAATGCTGTATAGGCAAATTTATGGGTGTTATCGTGTGCTTCGATGATTTTAATGATAATATTGGAATGTATTTTTCCTAAGCTAGATCTCAATGCGCCAGTTTCGTTATTTGTACGTTCAATGTCTTTAATCGATTGTTTTAGTTTATCTAGATACAATTTGTAGTTGATGTCTGCTTTCGATCTGAGCGAACGAAGTATGGCTTTGTTCGTATAGTGTGCTTCGTATAGCCGATTAAAGTAAGTCCTTTTCCTATGAGTAGGTGCTTGATGTGACTGTAGTAAAGCGGTTTCTAACTGAAGACTGGTCACATGAAAATCAGAAAACATTTTGACTCCATTTTCTAGAAGCTCAAAAACGCCACGCTGGTGTACCTCGAGATCCATATCATTAGAATTCATGTATATTTCTAAATCAAATCGAATTTTATTGGTCGCTCGACATATCTTTTGAAGCCTTCCGGCTAATGAATACAATTTTTTGGTGTCCGAATTTGGAGAAGACTCCTCATATCTTTTAAGTTTTTCGAAAATTTGATACGGTGTCTTGACAAAAAACCAATGGTCAGGGTCCTTAAAAATGTCTTTCGGCAGATCGGCATTACTATAAAAATTAAGTTTTTGACCTCCAGTTATCTTTTTATTGAGTTCTTGATTGAAATTTTCTAATAAACGATGAACGATTAATAAGCCATGGATGCATTCATTCGTGAAGTCAGCATACTGATTAAGTATCTCTACTGGCGGATTCTCAATATCTAGATTTGAGTTAGATATTGTGGGAAAAGAAAATAGGTGAAGTAATATGATAAATAACAGCTTCATAATGGTTTCAATGCATAAACTTAAATGTTCATTCGCAAAGTTTCATGATTTCACAAAACATTAAGATGTTTAATGATATAAAAAGGATAATTCTTATATTAATGATGAGATTTTAGACCAAGGAGAACAATTTACCTCTAGTTTATTGAACACTTAAGCACAAAAAGAAGATATGGTTGAGGATTTTAAAATGTCTATGACAAAAAAATATGCAGAGTTTAATGGCAGAGCCTCACATAGTGAATATTGGGATTTTATAGTATTGTATTATGTGATACTTTTTGGACTAGCTTCTCTCGTGAATCTATCAAATCAGTATGGATCAAATCCGTTTGAGCTTGATCATGCTGATGATATCAGGCGACATTTGGTCAAGGAGGGTTTAGTATGATGCTGGTATTATAATGTAACCGTAAAAATTATGAACACTCTAAATCTATAAAACTATGATTGAATATTTTAAAATGGCTGTCACTGAGAAATATGCTCAGTTTGAAGGTCGATCTACTCGAAGTGAATATTGGTATTTTGTTTTGGCATATACATTACTGGCTATAGTAATCGGATTAATTAGTAGTTTATTGGTATATGCAAGTGGTGGGTCTGGCATAATTATATGGATTTTAGGAATCGGTTTTATTCTCGCAATTTTTGCTTTGATTATTCCTAGCATCTCCCTTGCGGTTCGTCGACTACACGATACTGGAAAAAGCGGATGGTGGTATCTGATTAATTTTGTTCCATACATAGGAGGACTTGTATTTATCGTTTTAATGTGTCTAGAAAGCGAGCCAGGTGCGAATCAATATGGACCCAATCTATTTGAACTAGACAGTGGAGATGATATTAGTGGGCATTTGCTTAAAGATGATTTGGTGTAACTTTTTAGCGTAATCGCTTAGCTTTAATTTCAAGATATTTATTGATCGCATCTAGAGACAAATCTTCTGGTCTAGTCAAAATCGTTTGGATGTTGTTGAGTTGGAGTTTTTGTATGATTTGTTGTTTTTCCATCAATGACTTTTGAGCGATGGTATTGTAATAGATGTCAGACGTTGTTTTGGACTGTTTGAGTGTCGCTTTTTCGATTTCGGAATTGACAAACGAAATCACGACGAGAAGATGTTTTTGGTTGATCGCGCGAAGATATTTTAAACTTCGCTCCATATCATACTCTGTTTCAAAGTTGGTGTAAAATAAAATGATACTTCTCCTAGTCACGAATTTTCGTAAAGAATAGTAAAGTAGTTCAATATTAGATTCTTTAAAATCTGTTGTTTCATTATATAATCTATCAGCTATTTTTTCAATCTGGCGTGGTCCCGCATCAGCTTTTACGAAGGAATCGAATCGACTGGAGAAACTAATTAATCCAGCTTTGTCGTAATTTTTTAAAATGATATTCGATACAGCTAAGACACTATTGATCGCATAATCCAATAAACTTAATTCATTAAAGGGCATTTTCATCGAGCGGCCTTTGTCGATAACAGAATACACCATTTGAGATCTGGTATCCTGAAATTGATTAAGCATTAATTGGTTTTTACGTGATGTTGCTTTCCAGTTTATGGCTTTTATATTATCTCCTTGGGCATATGATCTGATATGTTCGAATTCATCATTTTCACCTATTCTTCTGATTCTTCTAATACCCGATAGAGAGGCAGTTTTTGAAAATACTTGAAGCTCATATTTTTTCATTTGTTCAATAGAAGGAATCACATTTACTTCATGTGACTCGCTGAAGCTAATCCGTCTCTGTAAAAATGAAATCATAGGATTCGAAATAAATGCTTGTAGTGCACCAAATTCATATTTCCCTCGGATGACAGGTCTGAGTGTATAAAATAATTCGGCGTCTTCATTTTTATGTAGCGTGATTTCTTTTGAAAAATCTCTTTTTTGCAATTGGAAAGGTAGCTCATCTATAATTTCACAATGTATTGGTCTTTTGAATGTATTCTGGAGTACATATTTGATTTCTGTTGTATCGCTTAAGCTCAATCTATCATTTAAATACCTATTGAGTTCTATATGGTTTTTATGTTGGTTCAGTAGCCAAAAGTCGATGACAGCAACTACAAGAATAACTGCAAGAAAAATTTTAGAAATTAGAAATAATATTGGAAATGAAAAGGAGATCAGGAACAGGCAAATACAAACTCCCAAAGCAATAAAAAATCTATTTTTTAAATATACTGAAGCCAACATTATCTAGGGACTTCTAAAGATTTTAAAATTTCATTCACTACAATTATCGTGGTCAAGCCTTCCATCTCAGCGTCAGGAGACAGAATAAGTCTATGATTTAGGACATGTGGACATACATATTGAATATCATCTGGTATGACGAAGTCTCTTCCTGCGAGCATCGCGACAACTTTACTTGTTTTTAAGATAGCTAAGGATGCTCTAGGAGATGCGCCTAAATAAAGCTTTGCATGATTTCTGGTTTCTTGAATGATGTCAGTAATATAGCCGAGCATCTGATCTTCAATATGTATGTGCTGTAATAGTGCTTGGATTTCTTTGATCTCAGCAGGATTTATGACTGCATTAATGATACTTAAATCTAATTTGCCAATTTGATTTTTATATTTTTTAAGAATATCTAATTCTGTTGCTTGTGAAGGATATTCTAATATGATCTTCATTAAAAATCTATCAAGCTGTGCTTCTGGTAATCTATATGTGCCTTCCTGTTCGATTGGGTTTTGAGTAGCGATGACAATGAAGGGGAACTCCATTTGATATTCCTCTCCATCAAATGAAATTTGTTTTTCTTCCATAACTTCAAATAGAGCGGACTGAGTCTTTGCAGGGGCTCTGTTAATCTCATCTATAAGTACAACATTAGAAAATATTGGTCCCTTTTTAAAAATGAATTCAGATTCTTTCATGTTGTATAATGAAGTGCCTAGAATGTCGGATGGCATAAGATCTGGAGTAAATTGAATTCTTGAAAAATCTGATTTAATAGTTTTCGATAAGACACGTGCACTCAGTGTTTTTGCAATTCCTGGAACACCTTCTAATAGAATGTGTCCGTCAGATAAAATGCAAGCAATCATTAATTCTATTAATTCATCTTGACCAATAATAAACTGTTTACATTCATCAATAATAGCCTGTATTTTTGTTTGTACAGGCGCAAGATCAATTCTTTGTTTGAAAGTGTGCAATGAAGATTGGCCCTGCTGCTCTTCAGTTAAATCGTGGGTTTCTGGATTTTGTGTTTCGTCTATCATTTCCAACTTGTATATATTATTTCTAATTTTTTATGGAGTCTGTGCAATTGATCATCAGTAAAGTCATACCCATCCTTTGCATTTTTGAATATATCTATAATATGATCCACTTCTATTTTTTGAATCTTTGACTTAAGCGAAAAGAGATGAATAAAGTCGCCATTGCTCTTATCTAAAAAATATTTATTTTTCACCTTATGGAAAAATATATTTTCTAAATGTTCAACTAATTTTCGATTTTGATTTTGACTTAAGAAAAGCTGACTGACTGTGTCAACATATTCAAGCGATGTATTTTTATTATTTTCCGAAATCGGAATGATGCGTTGTTTTCTTTTTCCTCTGAAGAAAATAAAAATAAGTAGAGATATAAGTGTGAGGTAATATGCCCATGCCAAAGAAGCTTGTGACAAAATATATTGAATTGGACTAGAGTCAGCATATTCACTCTGTAAAATGTCTGACTTTTTGGGATTGTCTAGAATTATTTTATCTGCTTTAAAATGTGAAAAGACGTCATTAAAGTGTCCTAGGTAATCTTCTTGTATTGATGCAATGTTGCTAAAGTTATATGGATTGAGGTGATAGAAAATACGACCATTAGAATGTTCTCTTTTAAAGAATACAATAAATGAGTCTTGAGCTGTAGCAAGACTTTGAAAAGTTGAATCAGGAAAGGTTTCCTTATCTAAAGCAGAGTGAGAGTGTATAGATGGCTTATTTATGTTGTTTTTAAAATAGGAGAAGTTGAATTTTGCTGTGTCTATATTAGTAAATGTTAATTGGCTAAGACTATCATAGTAGTTACTTATATAAAAAGAACTAAATGTATCATTGTAGCTGCTTATGTCATTCGCGATAAAGAAGATTGTATTATTATTTGACAGGAATCGATCTAACTCCTTTTGTTTTTTTTGCGTAATAATTATACTAGGGCCATAATTTATATAGAGTTGATTGCTGTCATTTGATAAAGAGTCTATGTCATCAAAATAAGAGACATTTCTAGTTCCATATGTTTTTAAGATTGACTCATTAAATACCCATCCTCCATGAGGGTTTTGTGATTCATATCTATAATCTTGTTCCCAACTTACATTAGGCACATCTTTTATTTCTAACAAAAGAGCAGCAGTAATACCTATCAGTAGTATAATCGCAGTGATAATTGATATGTTTTGTTGTTTAGAAGTCAGCTGATTGTAGATTTTAATTCAAAATATGGATTAAGCTTTTCGAAATCTGCTAAAGTGATATCTACATTACCATACCAAATTCTATCATAAATATTCGAAGCCGATTCAAAGAAACTATATTCTTGAGATACTTTTATTTCTCTTTTATAATCTCTATTCGTTTTTTCTGGTTTCCAGTTGATTAATTCTCGTTCGCTGAATTCTTGAAGAACAATGATAAATCTCATCCTAATAGCCGTTCGATAATCTTTGTCTATTAATGCCTTCAAATATAAATGATGAGCATCAATATCTTCGATGTCTTCTTCTTCAGTCATTTTGTCTTCATAAGTAATTTTATTATCACCCGATTCTACATTGCTGATCAAAAAGTATAAAATAGCACAGACCAAGACAATAATGAGTAAATAGGCGAGAATATTTATAAAACTCCCAATAGCTTTCAAGCTGCTCAAATTTAGCGGATGGCCTTCTTTATCTTTATCGGGTTTTGACTTAAATTCTTTTAAGGATACTTGCCTTTTCATATCTTTGGTATAGTCAATATTGGATGATAATTCATTAAAGTCTTCTGAACTTAATGGATTATATTGATCAGCATATGCGAATTGATGCGCCGTTAGTAATCCTATAATAAAGCAAAATTTGTATACTATATATTTCACATTAAATACTTGTACCGAATTCTTTAAATCTGTCTCTTAAATCTATAGAATTTACCTTACTTTCTATAGAATAATATTGATTTATATAAAGAAAATAAATAAGTGGGAAAAACAATAAAAAGGAGAAAATTGTTATTAAATGATTGATGTAAATAACAGACATGAATCCATCTTCAAAAAATGAATGCCAATGAATAAAGCTGGCTAAAAATCCGACAATTGGCGATGACACGATATACTGAATAAATAAGAAAGCCGCATAAATAACAGCATATATTAAAGCATAGGAAACTATATTGCTGAAATTTTCAGATAATATAGTCGTGACACTTCTATTCTCAGTTAGATAGACTGAATTGGTTTTCTTTTCTAAAATTGGTATAAGTACTTGGCAGAAGAACAACACACTTAGGATTAGACCAAGCCATCCTGGAATAAAATAATATAAAGCTGTCGCAATAAAGCAAAGAGGCAAAGCTAAGATGGAGTGGTTTTTTATAAATATGAGTATAGCTCGTAAAGAAGACCCATTATTTCTGTAGTATAGAGTCATTGAAACTGTAGATAAATAAAAGACATTAGCTAGTAAAATGAATACAAAGATGCCGCCATATTCAAAATTGTACAGTGCATTATCAATAGCAATATCAGCCCAAACTGAACTGCCGTCTATATGTAATTTAAACCATAATACAACCGAAGTGATCAGTACTGCAGGCAAACAGATGTAAGTAATATTAGTCTGAAAGTATTCTCTAAATTGAGTAAATGAAATTGTAAATATTTCATTCATAGTCTTAAAACTTCTTTTCTCAAATGATATGAGCGAAGAATAGTATGGTTCGATATCAATATTTGTAATTTCATTTTCTCCTAAGTTCTTATATTGTAAGTATGGATAGATGATAAACATAAAAACAATGAAAGCAAAGGACATTCCAATGATTCCAATTTTAACAATCATCGGCAAGTCCGTTAGTCTAGTTACAAATGATTCAAGTAAGCCAGCAATAATAAAAAGGGGAACTGTTCCTAATAGAATTCTTAAGGCTCTTCTCGATGCGATCTGTAAAGAAGATGTCCGGCTATGTGTCTTTGGAAATAGTAGTCCATTTCCTAAAATAATGCCAGCAGCTCCTGCAATGATTATTGCCGATATTTCTATAGTGCCATGTATCCATATAGTTAAAAAAGATGTCAGAAAGTATCCTTTAGCATAAAAATAATATTGAAAGGCTCCAACCATAATACCATTGGATATTAAAATTATGAGTGTGCCAATACTGCCAAAAAGACCAACTACAAATGCCATAAAAGCGACTCTAATATTGTTAAATGTGATGCCAAAGAACATATCCAGTTTGCGCTCATCTTTGTACACAGCCATGGGGTCATCATTGGCAATGTTTTCATCGGTCATTTCAATATATTGTTTTCCTAGTATGATGGTCGCGAACTCAGGATTATGTATACTTGAGAACACTCCAATACCTAGCGAAATCGTAAAGACTAAAAAGGAAATAAGGAATGCCTGTTTTGAACGGTAGATCTCTAAGGGTAATATTTGAGTAAAAAAGACTTTCAATTGATCTGCGATTGAATTTTTCTTTTTCTTTCCTAAAGAGTTGAATACTTCCTGTGTTAGATTATTCAGATAGAGTCTGACAGATCTGTTTGGGAAGTATGTGCGTGCATAAGATAAATCACTGGATACTTTTACAAATAGCTTATGCAATGTATTTGCATCTTTATTCTTTTGTTCTAAAAGACTTTCTAGTTCTTTCCATTTATCCTTATTTTGTCTTATAAATTCAGTCTCTGTCAAATTACGCTTTGTTCTTGTATTAATTGTAAATTCTTGCCATAGGACTAATGTAAGTAAAAGAATGAAACTTAATTATGAAAAAAATAGAAATTGTCACCAGTCATAATATAACAGTCGTCTATACATTGGCCTCTGCTATGCAAAGACTGCTTGCTTCAGCTATTGATTTTGGGATCGTATGCATCTATGCGCTTTTTGTGACAATTGGTACTGGAGGTGTATCTGTGCTTTTCTATTTACTTGTGTTGCCAGCTGTAATGTTTTATCATTTTCTTTTCGAATTGTTTAATGATGGACAATCTATCGGTAAAAAGTTGATGAAATTGAAAGTCGTGACGCTGAGTGGGCGATCACCAAGCACAAATGATTTATTTTTACGATGGATCTTTAGAACAATTGATGTGACGCTTTCATTTGGCACTCTTGCATTTCTATTTATTGCCAGTTCGATGAAGAACCAGAGAATCGGAGATGTTGTAGCTGAGACTTCGGTCATTAATTTAAAGAGTAATCAATTTATAGACTTAGATTCGTTGAATAGAATTCAAGAAAGTGATAGGCAAATCATGTATCCTGAAGTGACCCAATATAATGATAAAGACATGTTGTTTGTAAAAGATACATTAGAGCGTGTCAATAGAATTCCGAACAAAGCAAATCGACTTTTGATTAAAGAGTTATCTCAGAGAATAGAAACTGATCTAGGCATACAAAACTTAACATTTGGACAAAAGGAATTTTTAAAACAAGTCTTGTCTGATTATATTTTATTGACTAGATAGATGCTGAGTTAAATACTTTATGATCTCTAATGATGACACTAATTCTACGATAGGTTTTCATCGTTTTTATACACTATTCTTTTGTACGTCGTCTAAATTGAATTGCTTTATGTCTTTTATGTTTAAATTAGTTTGCGGCTATTATGAGTGTTGATATTTTTAAAGTTCTTCTCTTATAAATATTAACATATTTGATCACTGTTAGGACATGCCTAAGATCCCTAATACCTCAGTTCTTTTCCTGACAGAAACCGGAATTCTACTTCCACTTTTTAATAATAAATATCCACCTTCTGTTTTGACAAACTCTTTGACTTCCTTTCCATTAATTAGATATGACTGATGAGTTCTAATAAAGTGATGCGGTGAAAGTATTTTTTCGAATTCTTTTAATGTCTTTGTAATTAACAATTTGCTCCCGTCCAAGAAGAAGAATGTAGTGTAGTTTCCTTCAGATACACAATGTGAAATTGAAAGTATATCTGCGCTGACGATTTTTTCTTGAGTATGTAGTACTATTTTATGTTCCCCTTTTTGTTCTGACAAGCCAGACTTTAGAATACTTAATTGCTCTTTTGTATGTGGAGGAGTCATTGATACTTTTGAAACAGCTTCTTTTAATCTTTCTGGATCAATTGGCTTTAGTAAATAATCGACTGCTGCCACTTCAAAGGCTCTAATTGCATATGCATCAGAGGCTGTTGTAAAAATAACTTTAAAGTTTGGAGATTCAATCAGTTCTAAAATGTCAAATCCTAAACCATCATCAAGTTCGATATCTAAAAAGACAATCTCTATGTTAGATTCTTTTAATAATTTCAATCCTGATACGACACTATGAGCTTCGCCGACCACTTTTATTTCAGGGCAATGCTCTGTAAGTTCCAAGAGTAGACTCGCACGTGCGGTATCCATATCGTCTATAATAACTGCTCTCATTTTTGTGATGATTATAATTTTGGTAATTCTAAAATAACAGTCGTTCCAGATGGCTTACCATTTTCTATTTTATCAATAATTTTAATTTCATTTAATGACTTAAATGTAGAATATGATCGAATGCGTTCCGTCAAAATCGATAGTCCATGAGAGTTGTGCTCCTTCCTTGCATTGTCTCTTCCAATTCCATTGTCATCTACCACGACTTGAATGCCATTTTTTGTTTCTTTAAGTCCAATATTTATTTCTCCAGTTTTTGATATTCCTTTCATCCCGTGGATAATCGCATTCTCTAGAATTGGTTGGATGATCATCGGTGGGATCGATGTCTCTTTAGCTAAGGTCTCATCTATTTTAATAGTAAATTCAAATTTGTGATTTCTAGCTGCCTGCTCGAGTTCCAAATACCTTATCAAAAATTGTATCTCATCTTTTATGCTGATTTCATCTTCTCTAGATTGATCTAGTAGTGATCGCATGAGCTGCGCATATTGGTTTAATAGATGTCGTGCTTTTTTTGTGTCCCCTTGTGCAATTGTGCCTTGTATTGTATTTAAACTATTAAATAAGAAATGAGGATTCATTTGTAACTGCTGAGTCTCTTGTTTTGATTTCAATAATTGATTTTCAAGACGATATTTATTTGCAGAGTTTTGTATTGTCTTTAATTCTTGATTTTGTCTGTTAAATGAAAATCCCCATAATAAAAAGAGACCACCGATTCCTCCAATCAGCCAAGGCCATTGACTATTTATAAATGACTGGCTTACTGTAAACGGGATAACCGCTGAATAACCAAGTTCGCTCGTTTTTGATTTAGCACGCATTTGAAATTCATAATCACCAGGAGCTAGATCTGTTAGGTTAACTTGAGGGTAGGGACTCATCGGTGACCACGTATCATTTTTTAATGTGTACTGATACATCAAGTCACTTCCTTTCAAATATTGTGCGCCGGATGAGAAAGACAATACGACTTGCTCAGAATCAAAAGACAAATTATTCCATGGTAGTTCAATAGATTCAAATGATGATTTTATATCAATAATATTCAACAAAGGTGCTTTGGCAGATTCGTAAATGTCATCTCTAAATAGAGACTCCTCTCCTAATAGCCACAGCTGATCCCATTCATCAATAACTAGATCAGAGATGTATTCTGTCTTTGGGATTGCCATTTCTTTTAATGCATATGTCCGATCATCCCATGCGAATAAAGTATTTTTGGTAGTAAGTATATATAGAATGTTTTGTAATGATTCAATCGCTAGAATATTAGTTGGTAATGCTGTCCCTTCAATGGTAAATTGTTTTATTCGTTGGCCTTGTTTTATCCAAAGTCCATTGTTTATAGTTGCAAAATATTGTCTGTGATCAATTGTCAGTGTATCACTAATCGGCCCAATCGTCAAAGAATCAACAGGATTTCTTTCTTTGAATGTTGAAGTCAATTGTTTATTTGAAAATGTATATCCATCAAATGTATGTACATGATCCGATTTAGTATGAATGATTATTTGCTGTGACGCTTGGTCATACTCCAATCCATTGACGGTATGATTTAAGGTTTTGATTGCAAAAGATTGCCAATCTTGTCCTAGTCCAATGTTTGGATTATTGAAGATTAGAAGTAAAAGGATGTAAGCGAAAATCCGCATATATAGTAAACATACGGTGATAAGTCCTTATTACTAAATTGATTGATAAATTATAATATATCCATAAGAGGGTTTCGAGCTCTACAAGAAAATTTCCCTTAGAGGGCTTCGAGGCCTCTAAGGGATTATCCTGCTTAAAAATATCGAATATCTTGTAGGTAATCAGCAACAACCGACTTTACATCTTCAGCAGCTTGCCATATCAATTCTTCATCTTGTGGGAATCTCTCAGGGTTAGACCTAACTCTATTTCTGGATGAAGAGCTCAGTGCTCTTTCGTCTCCGAAATAGCTTGATGCATAGCTATTGAATATTGCTTCTGATGCAATTGGAAACTGATCAATCAATTGCTTACCATTCAAATCTATAATTTTCAATGTCCCTTTGACATATGCTGCTTTCTCTCTATAGATCTCTACGATGTCTGCAGTGATTATCACAAATCTATCTTCAGTAATATCATTGCCCAAAGTATCTTTAGCTACATTTCCATTTTGATCTAGTACATAAGTAAATCCATCTATGACCTCTCTAGAGTCTTGGTAGATTCTCTCCGTCTCTCGCTCTGGGCTGACTTCTAATTCGTCAATTTCTAGTACAGCTCTATAGTCCATTGGGGCCTTCTCAAGATCATTTGTATAGAATTCCGTCCAGAATGAATTTAGTGCAGGAATACTCACAGCCATTAATTCTTGCTGTAAATCATTAGGAATAATAGCACGTGCTGTATTTCGTGTTTCTAATTTTACACGTGTCATACCATAGTGATGTGCAGTATTCATCAATACCAGCTTCTGCTTATAATCTCTAAAATATCGGTCGATTTGTCGCAGCTCATTAAACGCTTCAATTGCGTCTGCTTTTCGCGAATAGTTTATATCCGTAAGTAATAATTCAGCTCTACCGTAATGATACGCTGCTGCTTCAGCACTTGCGTCATCAATCAATTCTGCTATATTGGTGAATTCAAAATGACCAACATATCCATCCTTACTGATCAATGGTAAAAAAGGACTAATTTTATGTTGTCTGCTATCTATGTTAATGAGTAAATCATAAACTTTATCCCATCGTTCTGGGTATTTTTGCGCATTAAGCGAATTGATAAATGCGAAGTCTCTGGCATTTACCTTTGCAAATGCTTCTTCCAGTCCTTTGATGTGCTTTGTCTTTTTGTTCTTCTTGCCATGAAGCTTTTTTGCTGCTAAATAAATAGCACCATCATAGTCTCCCTTATCGACAAGTTTTTGAACAGATTTACAAGAACTGATTAAAAGGGTTAATCCTAAAGTGTAAATAATCCATTTCATAAGCCATCAATTTTAAAATGAAACAATAGAGTTTATTAAAAGAAAGACGAGTCTTTGTTGTCGGAGGTAAACAATATGATGAAGTTTTAGGATTTGTTTAACCTTAGAGTTAAATATCAATAATGAGGCTTTATTGTTTAATTGGGAATGTGCATTGGCTATTGGCTGAATTTGAGCAATATTGTAACAATCCAGCTTAATAAATATCAAATATTTACTTATATATTTAAATATGAAGTTTTTAAATTGGATATCGATCATATTGATTGTGTTAATTGTAGGATCGTATACTATGGGGTCGATTGGAATCGGGAACTTAGATCATGAAGACAAAAAAGATGCAACATTTATAAACATAAAAAATCAATCAATTAGAGTTCATGAAAAAGGGCAAGGTCCAGATATTCTTTTGATTCATGGTACGCCTGGAAGCATTGAGGATATGCAAACACTTTTTGATTCTCTGGCGATTGACCATCGCGTAATTGCATATGATCGACCCGGTCACGGCTATAGTTCAGCTATCGATATTCCGCGAAATTTGAATCACAATACATTGATCGCCGAAGAAATAGTAAATTATTTTCAGATGGATTCTGCAACGGTTATTGGCCATTCATATGGCGGTATCATAGCGATGAATATGGCAGTGAATAAAAATGATAGGGTAGAGCAATTTTATATTTTAGGATCACCTTTATTTACATTTAACTGTGAAACCATCTATAAACTATTTAATATTCCAATATTGAGTACAAGCTTGAGCTGGCTAGTATCTGGACCATATTCATCGTCAAAAATCAAAGAAGAATTGCCTACTAGATTTGCAGAAGATTCTAAAATTCCAACACAAGAATTTATAAATTTCAGAAAAGAATTATGGTCTCAGCCCAAAGTTATTTTATCTAAATCCTTGGAAACCGTTCAGATTGAAGCCGACGTCTCTGATATAATCCCAAAATATAATTCCTTAGAAGAAAAAGTGACAATCATTCTAGGCGAAGAAGATGTTGATTATTATATCACCGATTTAAAAGCACATTTACCACTACAAAATGTAGAAGCATTATTTTATGAAGAGACAGGTCATTTTGTGCAAATGGAAAGTTTGAATAGATTGTTATCAGATATACGGAATTAAAGAAATAAATTAACCTAACTGTACCTTTTCTGGCTAAGCTCATTTTTAATAGACTTTGATCATTGCTTACATTTCCCCTTGAGGGTCCCTGAGGGGATAAAGGGGTGGAATACAAAAGGCCACTTTGAAAAAGGACTATTATTAATTCTACCTACTAATATCTCATCCAAAAGCAGAAAAGCTCAAGGAGAAATTTATGCTACATAAATAAATTTAATCCATATTAAAATCATATTTTAGAAATCTAAACTTCATACATGAGACACCAATCACAAATAAAGAGAAGAGAATTTTTAAAGCAAGCAGGAATGCTTGGTACAGTTGCTATCCTTCCGTCTTGTAAAACCAATAAGCCATTTGCATCAGGAAGACTTAGAACTGCTCATATTGGTGTCGGTGGCATGGGTGGAGCAGATCTTAAATCTATTTCATCTCATAACTTGGTCGATGTAGTTGCTTTATGTGATGTTGACTCTAAAAATTTGGCAGCAGCAAAAGCACTTCATCCAAACGCAGAAATATTTTCTGATTATAGAGTGATGCTAAAAAATATGAATAAGAGAATTGATGCCGTGATCGTGTCTACTCCTGATCATACTCATGCGCCTGCATCAATGATGGCAATGGAAATGGATAAAGCAGTGTATTGTCAAAAACCTTTAACGCATCAAGTGTCTGAAGCAAGAGCAATGCGCAAACTTGCAAGCGAATAAAAACTAGTTACACAGATGGGGATTCAGGTCCATTCATTTTATGATTATAAATTGGCGACAGAATTAATCCAGGCAGGAGTGATTGGCAAGGTCAGTCGTGTCCGCGCATGGTCACCTAAAAATTGGGGATATGATGGTGCTATTCCTGTAGGCAGTGATCCCGTACCTTCTCATTTGGATTGGAACTTGTGGTTAGGGACTGCGACAGAAAGGCCTTATATCGAAGGGACTTATCATCCAGGAAATTGGAGGCGTCTTGTTGATTATGGCTGCGGTACTCTCGGAGATATGGGTGTTCATATTTTTGATACACCTTATAATGCTTTGGCCTTAGACGTTCCACGGACGATCATTAATGATTGTCGCGATCCAAATGGTTTCGGATTTCCTGAACACAACGAGGTCATTTATGAATTTCCAGGTACAGCGTATACTACAGACAATTTGGAGTGGATTTGGTCTGATGGAAATGGAGTCCCAGAAAAGCATCCAGACTTAGAGTTGCCAAATGGAGATAAACTTCATGATCAAGGAGCTATGTTTATAGGTGAAACCGGTCGATTATTTTTACCTCATTTCATGAAAACACCAAGTCTAATTGTAGATGGAAAGTATAAAGATATTGATTTATCCATTTTAAAGGACAAGGCGAGTATCGGAAAATCTACAGGAGATTATGAAGCTGAAAGTAATAAACACTACCATCAATTTGTAGATGCTTGTTTGGGTACAGATACTGTGACTGCTCCTTTTTCTTATGCGGCTAGACTGACAGAAACAATTTTATTAGGAGTTATAGCAGGCCGTTTTCCAAATCAAAAATTGCATTGGAATGCAGACACAGCTCGCTTTAGTGAAGCCACTGCTAATGAGTTTTTAGATGGGAACTATCGAAATTTTTAGTTTTATAATTCCATATACGCAATTCCCGTATCGACTAGGGAGCCAAAGTAAATTTTACCCTTGTGCTCTGTAACGCTTGTAATCTCAACGAATTTAGGATTTGAGCTTTGGAAGTTATGGGTCACATTTCCATCTTTATCAAGACCGACGACAGAGCCATAATGAGTCGCT
>ENA-ORXT01001947-ORXT01001947.1-marine-metagenome-genome-assembly--contig:-NODE-1947-length-26039-cov-9.264425_pt1 | contig 26039 bp, 40 predicted proteins | sample MGYA00237868_ERZ511482 | MGnify/ENA metagenome assembly ERZ511482
TTGCTTCGTGTGATCACATGTGATCACATTGTTTCGCGTTGCAGCCAATAGCTGGCCGCCCCACATCGTCACATGAATCGTCACACGAACCAAGCCGCAGTCAAGAACGGGCCTCAGTTGCGCCCCGTGCGTGCCATCCGACCGGCCGATGACCGTGGTGTTTTTCTTGCATGATCTGCCCCCCGCCCCCCCCCAGTTCCCCGTTCTTTTATCCCTCTCGTGTCGTTGCTTCTACTACTGTTGACCGCGGCGTACCGCAGTCTCCCCGTGGTGCCAGGGTGCCGCGCTATCTCGGCACGCCTCCAATGTGGCTTGCCGCGTCTGCCGCGCCTGGCGACAGGTGCTGCGACTGCTCTCGCCGCCGCCCTCGCCACTGGCCGAACCTCCGCTGAAACCCAGTTTGGCGCGGACGCCGCTTCCACCTGCGTTGATCCGCGAACATGTCATGGTGGGCTCTTCTCCCGCCATTTGGCCACCCGCACAGATGGGGCTCGCCTGCCACAGGCCACTAGTCCCACCGCCGCTGCTGCACGCATTCTGCCGACGAAGGGGCCGGTTAGGCGGCGGCGGCGGTAGCGGTGACAGCCGCGTCAATGGCCGTTGCCGCCGGCGGTTCGAGCGCGATGGAAAACAGAGAGTGCCAGCCATGCTGGGCACAGCGACCTCTCATCAAGGAGGTGGGTGCCACTTTTCCACCGGGTCGGCGGCGGTCCAACCACAAAAGCTGACGAAAGGGGACGCGGTGCCGCCGCCATCGCTGCCCTCTCCCCTCTGTTCGCTCTCGCCGCACCGCACCGGCGGGTGACACACATATTTTTGGCCGTCCCCGGTTATTCTTCCATTCCGCCGCCGCCGCCGCCGCCCGACGATTGTTGTGGCGGCTTCGAGTTTCCATCCTGTCGAATGTCATGACCGTCACGTGGCCGACGCTCGGCAAAATCAGTGGACTCGACGGCTTCACGTTCTCGGCCAACACGCCTGCCGGCATCCCCTCGCGTTACCCCTGCCTCAATACCCCTGGATCCGCATGCATACTCGCGCCCCTCGTAGTGGATCCTATAGAAATTCTTCTGCTCGTGGCAATGAGCGCACCTCGTAAGCACAGTGTGGGGCACGAACTAGATGTTTGGGTCGGCACTGCACTGCTACTATGGGTCGTAAGACTCAACGGCGCCTCAGAGGCTCAGGGCACTCCGCACGCACCTCGGACACGCCCTTGCAAAGGCGGGAGGAGTGGAAGTGCGGGTCACGAACAGCTCCGTGTGACGGCCCTAAGTCTGCGACCGCAACGGGGACCCTCCATCGGGGCCACCAACCACGTGCACGACCATGCACGGATGCTCGGAACGATAAGGGGGGGCGGGGTCCTTTAGGCTCCCATATGGAGTGACCGACGCCGCCGTAACCATCGGGGATTCGCAATATTGCGGAAAATTAGCGAGAACTGGTCTTAAATGCTATGATTTGTCATCAAAATCGTGGCACTCATATCTGCCCCGTCCCCCCGGTCATGTCGCTACGTATTGATCAGGACCTACATGTCTGTCCACGATACATTCCACTTTCCCCGCACACCGAGCACCTCACCCTCTGCAGGCTTCACCATGCACACCTGCACCAGCGGCGCTGCTTTAACCCGTTAGTCGATTCGCTGCAGCACCGGACATCCGGTAACAGTCACTGACGAAGTGCGCTGACAGACCGCCGCGCTGACGTCGGCCAGCGAGGTCGGGCCGTCAAGTTGTAGCATCGTCAACAGGCGTACGCCTTGCAGCACAAGCTTGGACAAGTTCGGCGCAACAGCTCCGGTCAAATGAAGACAGACGACCTGGACCGAGGAGCACGACGAGAATGAGAGCGCTTGCTGCCCGACCAAGGCTATGGGGCGCGCCGCGGGAAGCTTGTCCAGCATAAGTAGCCAAACCATCTCTGCGCCCCCAGGAAAGCCAACGTCAGGTCGGCCTTCTTGAGCACCTTGCAGTGAGCGGCATTGACGGTCACGTTGTCGGCCACGCGCGGGGCGCCCATGACCACGCGATGTGTCAAGCGCGTACCACGAAGAGCAATAGAAGCGACGAGTGGTGTACAGGGAAGGGCGCGCGGACTGACAGGCCATCCATCCGCTGCATCTACGTCACATCCCCGTCCTGCTCCCTCTCTCACACTTGCTCCACTCGCCACAGTCACCCCGCCGCGCACAGCCGCTGCGGCAATTTCTGCCGCGGAATTTACTCTGGCCGCCACGCCATCCGCCGCAAAATCGCTGTAGGCTGACAGCCGCGGCACCGGCCAAGTTGAAAGCAGCTTCAGCGAGCCTCGTACCTTCGTGAACCCGCGGACGTCGATATCCGCGACCCCAGCGGCCCAACAGGTCTTGATTGACACTCTTGTCACCGAAGCGCCGCTCATACGCAATGCATCGAGCCGCGGCACGAACTGCTCCAGAAAAATCCCCTCCTCAGCGCCCGCCAGCGCTCCATTGAGGAACCTGTCGTTCCACTAGCGGCAGCGGGCCACACGGAGGGCCCGCAAGTCAAAGCCTGGGGAGCCCAAAACCACGAGTAGGCCAGGCCTCAAAACCGAGGCGGTGTGACGACCCCTCCATTTGCCAGGTTCGGTTTCAACATCCGACAAGTCCAACATTTCAAGGCGGGCGCCCACGCCATCTCATGCCCAGGAACACAGCAGTGACGCGACGACGGCTGTGAGGGCCCCGTGTAGGGGCTACCGATGTACGCACTGGCGCCGAAATCTAATCCTGACTTCGGACGTCCCGGGCTCAGAGTCAGCCGCAGCAGAGCCGGGAACATCTTGACCGCGGCAACGACCCGAGCCGGTCCGAAAACACACGGGGCTTTCATGAATAAAGGGCACTCTGATATATTGGATAGATACATTGCTGTCTTCTCAAAATTGGCCGATGCCGTCCACGTCAAGAGGGGTAATCAACTGTGCGAAACTGCTTCTCAGCTGTTCACTCAGCTGGATGAAGTGGTTCGACCAATGGGCAGTTGAACAAGACCCTGTCTTGCCTTCGACCACATCGGCCAAATTTGGCAGGACAGCAATACTCGGATACACTCATATTGAAAATGAACGAGCCCGATTTGACGTACATTGTATCTGAATGATAACGCCATGTAATGGCTCCAAGTTGGTTAAACGCATGTCCGACGACTTCGCATGCGTAAGATACAGGCATCCAACTACCGCAGGACATTTCACTTGCCAGACGCCTCACAATGCTCCATGTCGGGACAAAGGACGCAGATACATGTTCGAAAGATGCTGAACAGTAGTGAGCAATTTCAGGGCCGATCGTTGACAGTGGGCACTTGAGTCAAGCGTCGCGTGCGGCCGCTCATGTTAGGCCCACAATCGTCAGAACGAGTATCAAGACAAATGGCTAACGGAGATACCGAGATGAACACCAAAGCCGGAGCCCCTGGCCTCCTGTTGACTTTCGCAAGCTCACTGTTGGTCATGGTCTGGTGTGGGCTGGGGTCACAACTTGCACCACATTCCGCTTTGTGTTTTTTGTTGGCCATACTATTTGAAAGTACATCCTGTCGGACAGACTTGTTCAATAATCTGCTAGATTCTGGATAGAGTTAGTATTAATATTCATATCCCTCTTGTTTTGGCTGCGGATATGAATCTTACGTGTATTCAAGAAGTTGCTCGCAAGAGCAGGATGGCAGGGGGGTTAGCAGCTGACAGAAGTGCGTCAAGGATGACGCAGCGGAGATGGAGGTGCCTTAGTGACGAGAATATAGTCGAGCGCGCCACGCGGCTGCGCCACGTTTACGCAGATGAAGCATTTTCCGCTTTCGCCCTGCGTGCCCACTCCTCGCTGCGAACCGACAGCACCTTCCGAGTCAAGAGAGCCACTGGCCGCCCCACCGTTCCCCCACGCGCCACTTGCGAGTCGGACTGGGAGCCTATAAGACGACTGCCGCTTGCGGTCCAGTTGCTCCCCGTGTTGTTCCCTTTCTCGTCACAGTTTCCGTATGCCCCCTCTCTCCCCGTTGTTCTTCACTGCACATGACGTCCCGCCCGGCGGGCTCTTTGTGTTGGACGCGGCTTCGGTTTGTTGCTTAAGAAATGTGGTGCCGCTTACGCTGTGCGTAAAAGCGTCTACGCTTGGGCAAGAATCGGGAGTCTGTGGCAACCCGCACCGCGGGTCCCACGGATGCAGGAGCTTTCGAGCTCTTGTTTGGTGCCGTGCTATCTGCATTGCAAGTTACCTTCTCCATTTGGTGTTTCAATGACTCTCTGGCGTTGCTCAACACCCCTCTTTGCTCTTGTTTTCATGCCATCGACCGATGGCTTTCCCTCATCAGAATTCCTCATCCTGCGCTCTCACGCGGACGGGCGCTCTTCTGCGTCTCCTGTTCGTCTGGACGTCTCACGCTTGCAGGCCTCCCCTGTTCGCACTCGGATGGTCCTTTAATGCGCGGCGACTGACCGATCATTGCCATGGTGTTGGACTTGACTACCAACCTGGTTCTCTTGCTCGCTCTTCACGGGTTCTTGCCACCTGTGTGGCGCGCTTATTGCTCGAGTCCGATTTGAAGCAAGGCCTTGTGGCCAAGGCGAGCGTCACCATGAGCATGTAGGGTGACATCCTCAGTGCACGTCGCAGCACCGTCGTTGACATTGCTGACGAAGCCACATGGCGCCACGACTATGCCGGCATCATCAGCTGCACCGGTATCGGTGGCGCTGTGGCATGAGCTGCGCGAAAAGTGCAACATGGACAGCACTGCCTCTTTGGGCCGATGCCGATGCGCGCGGCTGCCTTCCAAACTGCAGCGATAGCCGTGCCTCTTCACCTGCACACGTGCCTGAAGCGCTTTTAGGCTGGTACTGCCCGGGTGAGGGCTCATGCATCATCCACGCGAAACACCACACCTGTACCGACGCCCAAGTCATGGCGACGGCAATTGTGCTAAGATCAGAGCGCCTTGGCGGCGCTGCGTGCTGCCCGACCTATAAGACCGGCTGCCTCGCACATGCAATCGATTTGACAGCGACGCTACCAGCGGTGATTGCAGCGGCTGCGACGGAGGCAGGCGGCCCCACCGCGACACGAACGTGCAGCATGCTGTAGTTAGCGTGTCTTCCGATGTTTCCATCATGGATTGTTGCGTCGACCCTGTTTTTGGGAGAAGGTGCTTGGCGTGAACTAAGCGGGACCTTGCGAGAGGCATGTGCGAGTGACGTGAGAGTGAGGGTGACGAACGGCAGGGGTGGGGCACCTCGTTAGCATCACTAGGATTGTCCGAGTAGTCCTTTTTCTCTCGCGACAGTGGAAGGCTTCTGTCAAGCTGGGGTCCCTGCGGTGCAAACTATTTAAATAATTTTTTCGTGCAGCGAGCACCCAGAAGAGGGGCACGCGGTACTGTGACACGTCACAAAAATAACAGAGAGCCCCCAAGTTCTTCACACTCTTTCATTGTCACCCGTCCATGCCCTCCTGCGCCGACGCGTCGTGCCAGAGTTCCTGCTTCACTGCTCGCCAGTACTGTTGTCTTCTGATTGATTTTTGACGTGGGCAACACGCTTAGACTGTGTTCGCAGTGTCATCGAGCACTGTCATGAAAGGCATAGCTCAACGTGGCTCACATCACACAAGCCATGAGCGGCAACAGCGCGCACTCTGGGCGACGTCAGTTCTGACCAACGCTCAGGGGCAAGTGAATAAAATAGTCGTGGGCCGGATGGTGAAAAAGGAAGTACACGAGGTGTCAGTTGCGTTGCGCGCAGCAGAACGGCAGATGGGCTGGAGCACTTCAATCAGTCTCGCCACGAAGGGATGCTTCGGGTGAGCCGCTGCTTTATGTCTTCGGCCCGGTGAAGCGACAGTGCGGAGGTTCACTCATCGGCATGAGCACCGCCGCTCGAGTGCTCATATGACGTATTGTTAACAATCCTGTGCGCATTGAGAGAGTGCCGCTGCCTCCTTCTCTCAACGCCACCTGGCTTTCCGCGTTGCGCTCTTTCGGTGCTAATTGGTCATTCTTTTCACGCAGTGATAGAAGAAGCTCTGCAAGACTCGAACAGCAGTGGCTACGGCACAAGATAAGTTGTCGCCAAGTTTCTGTCCCTCCTCAGTTCTCAGCATGCCCGTTGGAGACCCAGTCGTTTTTCAGTTGATTCGGACCTTCCCACAGAAGCCAAATTAGCTCGTTACCGTGGCCTTCCGCCACATACAGGGGTACAGTCAGCGCGGCTTTGCCCGTGCTGCCCATCAAAAGTCCATCAATCATGCTTGCAGCGTCATGCTCCCTCCATGAAAAGCAAAAAGGGTCGTTTCCCGGTTCGGGAAAACCGTCTACACTGAAGGTCTTTAACACCAAGTCATCACATAAGCATTGAGAGGAGGTGTCCAACTCTTCCGTCTCCCGCACGGCTACGGTCACTCGGTTTCCGGCGGTGCCCTTCTTCAACACAAACCAAGAGGCACCCTCGTAGTCCAGCGCGTCATGGACCATGCTGCGGCGTACCTTAATCGTTTCCTGACGAGTGAAAGTGCGTGACATGCACATGTCAGTCATTTCGCTTGGCACCCCCTGCATGCAAAGCAGCCGCCGAGCATCTCCAACATGAGCCGCAATAAACCCAAGTGCCGAACGTGACGAACTCCCAATGTGCTGCAAGCTGCAAAGCCAAAGCAGTTGCGAGAACGCATCCCGGGAGCAATCGATGATGACGACCAAGCTTGTTTGTTCATCGTCGTTGAGACGGCGTGGCTTCGGGGGCACTTGCCCAACCGGTGGAGGAGGATGCTTCGCAGGCAATTGCGGCAATCGACGCCCTTGGAAAGCTCAACCTCCTTCTTGAGCGCCTCTCAAATCGACTGGAAGCTGGAGAGTAGCCTCTGCGGAACGGTCCCCTCCCGACGCATCGTCGCAATCATTTCCTGCAGCTGCCGATGGCGGTCGACATGAAGCGCTAAGGTTGCATGGATGCCGTCCAACTCCTTGTTGTTGTTGCGCCGTGTAGGCTTGTGTCCGACCGCGTCAGCTGCTCGAGAGGCAGCGGCCTCGTCACAGAATCTGGGGTAGCTTGTGGGGGCTGTAGGGTTGCCATCCGTCATGGTCTCCTTCATAACGGGCGGGTCCATTTTCCGTGGGCAGTGAAGAACGAGGACCTAGTTGGCAGCTTGTATTGGGTGACAGGTACAGTGTAAAAGTAGCGGCAGAATGTTCGCGCAAGGCAAGGTCATCACCGGTACCGCGCGCTCCAAGCCGGAAAGAGCGCCGCTTCGGCCAATAGAAGAGACGCACGTCTACGGCAATGACGATGCTAGGAGCGCCATGGACCGGATGCTGGAGACCGAGTGCTTCTCACGCATTGCCTCCGTGTCGCAAACGTTCAATGTGCCAAGCCACTACTTTGACCATGCTGGTATCGCCAAGCAGCTCGAGGAGTCCGCGGGACTGTGGACTCGAGCTGAAATAGACTGGCGGGTCGCGGGTGACGCGTTGGCTAAAGACTCGTTCCGGCCTCTGCTCAGGCTGTCGCGGTCCATCATTGCCCGTCCGGCTATCGCATCTCCTGGCGCACGGGGGCGACGCCGGGCGGTGCATAATACTCGCGCATCGAACACGCAGTGTTCGTGCTCTGCACGGGTGCGGGGTTCGGCATCCGTATGGTTCCCATGGCGATGCCCGAGCAGGCGACGGAGCTAGTTGCGAGGACTAGGTTATTCCGAGCAGTCGCCTTTTGCGGCAGTGCCGATGACCGCGTCGTTGTCCTTGTGCATCCCTTTATCTTCGAAGGTTCCAACACGTCGCAAATCGATGGGAGCCGCGTTCTGTGGCTCACTCTGTCGAGGAGTGTGCAGAAAAGCTTGGCTTTGCACGCCTGTGAAGGAGATTATCGCGCAGTGTCGGCCGCAAGAATTGAGCCCCGCAGCGGTGGACAATGGGACTTGCTTGGTCAAGAATCCTGATACCCGGCCATCAGCGGTTGACGGTAGGGTTGTTAGAGGTCATGTTGCGGTGCGCAACTCGTCACTGTGGGCGCGGAGGCCAGTATGGTGTGTCACCATGCACCACTTCCACGGGGCAGGAGGATGGGTTGCTCCTTTCAATATTTCCGCTTGAGGTTTTGAGGGTGTTTGTGTGTAGGGCTCGACTGTATGTACGACATGGCGGTAATTATCAATTTCCATCGTGCTGCTCGTTTGTAGGAGACACTATGTCACTTCGCATGAAAAATGATGGGAGGACGGGGAAATGAATAGCTGTATTGTCCAGAGAAGACGGATGGGGTGCCACTGAAACGGGTTTTTTGATACGCTCTATCCCGACTGCAGTGGACGGGAAAATCGAGTCGGTATCTGTTCCCCAGCTGCGAAAAAAGAGAGGATCAAGCTGTACTCCTGTCGAAAGGGACCGCAGCCTCTCGCCTGGCGGCTGCAATTGTTACGTCTTCGTGTGGCTTTAAGACGACTACCGCAGCCGCAAGGTGAGACACTTGCGCCATACAGAAGAATGCAAGGGCACGTAGATGATCGCGAGTGGCCGCCCAGGCTGCTGACACGGAACGTACACGGCAACACTCATTGAAAGAAATGCGGCCACGTAATTGAATATACGAAAACATATGAAGTAGAGTACCATCTCGAAAACAGGCCCATCATCCAGCAGCTGCTATCAGCCCTGCACTTTCGCTGACGCCGCCTCTTAGCGCATATGCCCGTTTGTACAGTTGCATTTTCCTTGATGTCCTGGCGCTATACCACCGACAATCTACAACCACCTTCCCCCCGTTGTCTCAGGAGCCCCAATGACACGGTTTTTAGCATCAAAGCCGTCCGCAAGCGCGCTTCCGCTCAAGCGGGCACGGCGCAACTGCCTTGCGATTTTTTTAAGCGTCGGATACGGGGCCGGGTCTGCCGCCAGGGCCTGTGGTAGGCAGCCTCGCTATTATTCTACCGGTGAATCCGGTTTCATGGGCCCCACTCTTGATTCTGCTGGCGCGAGCCGCAATGGTGAGGCAGATGGCGCGGCAGGTGACCATCGCATCATTAATGGCGGTGACCGGGTCGAAGCTGAAGATGGTGGAGATAACGTTCCTGTCAACGACGTGGGCTCGCGAGAAGCAAGCAGCGGCTACGAGACCAGCGCAAGTTCGAAGTCGGACACGCCATTCTACGTCGGCTGGTCAGACAAAGAGGACGATTCAACTGTTGCGCACCGTCTAAGACTGTGTTGCGCGTCGTCGCCTGTAAGAGCGCCAGCAAGTGCTGCCATGAGGAGCGGCGACAGAGGGTGTAGCACTCGCGAAACTCCCGAAAGATCCCCGACTTCTACGTTTCCTGTACCTCCTGGAGCATCCGACGCTCCCTCTGCGTCGGCAATGCGAGTGGCGTTGACGGGGCTGGTTGAGTGGGCGGTGTTTCCGTCTGAGAAACTCCACGCCTACCTCCTTCTGCATGCTCAGTGCTGTGTGAGCAACAAAGGTTTTGACATTGCGCGAGCAAGGTACAAATTTTGCTGTCCGACGAGCTTTCTGCCCTCATTGACGGTTTTGCGCTGCTCCACCGTTCCCTCAATTCGATCTGCGTGGTTTTTGGCACCCGTGTCAATGGACATGCCCGACCGCGACCGTGGCCACATAAATCTGTTGGCAGTCCTACCTAGTACTCAGGTGGCGCGTGACTTTGATTCTCAAGACACCTACGAGCTCTTCTCGTCGCTGGACGACAGGCCGACGACCGGTCCACGTATGGTGGACGAGCTTGTTGACTCACCGTTCTTCCTCGAGCGCGACGAGGCCCTCACGGGTCCAGTGTTACTCCCCAACTTTACGCTGCTGATGTAAACGTATTGTCACGGTGCTTTGGTGGACATGCAGCTCAAGGAAGACTCGTTCATCAAGGAGCTCGTCATCGGCGTTCGCTGCTTTGCACCGTCCTCGGCGGGACTAGAAGGGGACGGGGAGGTCCATGCGAGAAGTTTCCTCGCCACACTTTGGCGCCGCAGCGGACTGCCACTGTTGAGCGCGGGAGCAGGTGCCCGAGCCGACGTCGACGAGCAGCAGATGCGGGAGGTGTTATCGTGGCGGTAGCTGGCGGCGGCTGCCGAGTCATGCCGGCCGAGCCGCAGCTGTAGCAGGTTGGTGAGCTGCATGTATGCCGTTGGGGTCTGCGCGAAGGCCCTTTCTTTTGCTGGCGGCAGCGAGAGGAGCCTCGGCGAGTTGTCAAGCGGTTGGTGATATGCAGCAGGGCGCCACAGCAGCACTGTCCGCGGCTCACGCGACCGCTAAGGCTGCTTTGTTCAGATGGCATTCCCGTCATTCGTGTGTGCATCTGCTGTTACTCGGATGACTTTGTGTCCCGCCTGCACTAAGCCGCCTCGCTGGGCGGCGTCTTCATGTCGTACGCTTTATGGCCATTTGCAACGTGCACTCGCAGGCACGCGGTGCGTAATATTGCAGTCACGCCCCCTGGCGTCGACTCAGACGAGGTGCTTGTTTCATTGAGTCCGACCTGGTGGTGGTTGCCATGGAGGGCTGGGTGGTATGTGACCCAAGCGGCAATCGCGCGCGCGCGCTTGCGGACATTTCCTATCATGTCGGCGATGACGTCCAAGAGGCCAAGAATTGTGGCTTGATGGGACGCGCTGCGCTGACGCCATGCACCCTGTGTACGTACAGGGCGAGTGGGGTCATCGGTAGCAGCTATGGGAAGCCCGGCTCATCTGCTAATGTCTCGTTGATGCGCACAACATCGCGGTCTCGGGCCGGAGCGCTCGCTGCCCGCGTTGCCGGTGCCGTCTCAACCCCATGTCAGGAGCCGGATAGCGAGCAGTCGAACTAAACAATCATTCACTGCTGCTCGCATCGCAATTGCCATTGTTTAAGTTTTCACTGACAAGCAGTGGGGAACAGCGAAGGGAATAACAGAGAAAACATGTGGCCCAGAAAATTGTCTACTTTCGACGCTCCAGCTACGCCGGCCGCGAGCAACCGGCGAGCTCTTCATGGTTCTTTTTATCTCTGTTTAGGTTTTGCGATGTGCTTTCTCTCGGGGTGGGGTAAAAGTGCCAGCAGGAGGGTGTGGCGTACAGTAAATCATGCAAATGTGCAGAAGGACTGCAACTTGCAAATGTAACCGGCAGACCATACGCTGCCATCCTCGTGCTCTCCCCGAAAATATCTTACGCTCACTATCACAGGTCATCGACATCATCATCACTGTCCTCGTCGAGCATGGCATCGACAGGCACCTCAGGCCCCGACCCCATGTATTGGAAAGCAGAGTCCAACTCAACGCCAGCGAGCGTCTGGATGACAACGATCATCCGGGTACGCGTGCCCGCTCTTGGAATCAGGAATCCCCTGCAGCATGGGCCCGTGGCCGCTTCAGAGGCCGTTTCGGCGTCAACAGCACTGCGCCATGCAACGCGCCCAGCTACACCGATTGGCCGAAAGCACTCGACCACCGCCATAACGACGTCCGCCTCGAAGTCGTGGGCGTGGCGGACGAGAGCTTCAAGCATCTCATCGGCAAGCTGAAACAGGCAAAACGAGCGGGAACCCTTGCGCATTCCGGCAGGTGCATGCTGCGGGTAGGTCGATGGATGCTCGTCGTTCCGCCAACGCTTTTGCACGACGAATCTGCGGCATCGAAATGGCACGCCCAAAAGCCACGCGGACGTCGTCCAGCGGGCACTGCACAAGCGGCGCTCCGCTTGGCGCGGAAGACAAGCCAGAAAGAACATGCAGCTTAATTGCCGCGATGCCCCAGTCGGCGGTCCCATGCACTTCTGCGGCGGGCGGATAGCGCACAATATCGACTTCAAACTCCTCCTTTACTGCCTTTGCCACTTCTGTAACGATGGAGGCCTTGAGGGAGTCAACAGCACTTGTACGAGCGGTCTTGACCATCTCTGACACGTACTTCTTCAAAGTCTCAGCAATCTCGGTCATGTCGGGGTCCCCGCCACGCTGCATTGCGGGAACCATGGCCTTGACCATGTCTGCAGCGTCAGCAGCCAAGAAGTGACGCGCCCGCTGCAAGGGGCGCTCATTGGTGGCTTCAGGTCGGGAGCTGACGTCACGGCGCCGACCACTGCGACCATTAGGAGACATGCCAACGAAAGGGCCGGGTAGGAAGGTCAGGCTGCGGGATCGTGAAGGAGCGGGAGATAGTAGGCCCCGGTACACAAGCGGACAACGAGTAAAAAGCTGCTCATGATCGTGTACACCGGGAACGATAGTGAGGCGGCAGACGAGTGAAATGAGAGAGCTTCTATGTCCGTCAATATATACGATGGTCAGTGTGACTCTCCACGGATGATTCTGCAAGAGACAGGGGGGCCAATGACGCCAAATTCGGCTGGGCGAAGAAACCGCCTGACCACATTGAGGCAGCCACAAAGGGCATCGCAGGATGTACCATGCGCACGTGTGCGCCTTCCAATGGAGGCAGGGGTGGCCTCTGTTTGACAAAGTGGTGGAAGGACATCCGCGGAGACAGTGTGGCGGACGTAACGACATGCTGCTCGGTGCAACACAAGGCAGCACCATCGCATTGCCGGCGCATTCCAAAAACACGAGCAGCAGCTACAGTCTCTTGACTGGACGCCATCAAGATGTGCGAGCCACTATGTAAGCTGGCCTCCGGTGTTTTGGGGGGGCAGCGTGACGACTGTAGTGAGAATACAACGGAATCCCCTTTCGGAGTAACGCCACAACTTTCAGCTACGTAGTACAGTTTCTTACAGCTTCTTGTTCTCGCTCTCGGTTGTTTTAGGCAACACACAAGTGAATGACCTGGAGTGTCCTGGCATCTTCGGCATGACCAGCTCGTTCACAGCGAGAGTTCATTCGAGTGGTGGGCAGAGGAAGCTCAAAGGCAGCCAATGCAACGTCTGATGGCCAGTTGACTAAACTTCGTCGCCATCAACGCTGCTGACCGATAACATTTGTGCACGTCACATGTCAATTTTGGAAAGAGTCCTGGTGACAGGAGCTAGAGATTGAAGCGTCTCGGAAAGAGGCTGTCTTGTACAGCTAAGTTCTGGAGAGCCTTGTTGTCGACTACGAGAGGTCTCAGTAACTGCTGCTTGGCTGGCAGGGCTACTGGGGCATTGAGGTTGCGGCCAGCCCGTACTCGGCACGCCGGGACCTCAACCGGGACCTCCTTGCTCGACGAAGGGGACGGAATGGGCGGCGGTGAGATCTGTCTTCTTTTTCCTGGGCGTCGGTTGCCGCTTTTCTGCGCAGCGGCAGCATTTGCCGCGCGGGTGCCCCCACCCGTAGCCTCATGACCTATTCGGGAGCCGCAACCGGCGGCGGCATTTGCATCCGCCGGCGAGAGCGACCCCCATGATCAGCCGACGGTAGACTTTTTGTGACACAACCTGGTCGGATTCTGGGACTGGGCGTGACAGAGGGGGTGACGTGTCAAGAGGGTCATTGGTGGCGGTCTATCAGCTTGACGTATGTTGGTGTTTGGACATTGCATCTGACACGGGCGGACGGCGCGGTGTCGCCATCGGTGGGATTTTCGCTATGGAGGCTCACGAGTGCACTGCGTCAGTACGAAAGGAAGAGCGTGTTGGTCCGCGACCTTCTCCGTGTGTTGCTTGGACGTGGCTATGAGACCTGTGTCGGTATTGATGGGTGTGCAGGAGAAGGCCGTTTGCGGTCAGCGCGGAAGACGCGGATGCATGAGCTGCACCAGTGAGGACGACGGGCGTACACTATTTCTTTCGCTACCACTGAGTCAAGCACTGTACATGAGGCTTCAAATCTGACTCATGCAGCGAATTGGTCGTTATCGGCTTCAGTTGCGCATTTTGCTTGTGTCGTGTGCTTTGTCTTCGAATGCTCGATTTGCTCCGTCGGTTCTCGCTTTTCAGACAAGGTATAGGTCAACCGTGCGTTGGTTCATCTCGGAGTATGATGGTGCACCGCTGGCTTGTCATGGAGAACAGATATGGGGACATCTAAAGGGGGTTTGCTGTCGCGATGACGAGTGACGGCCTTGCCTTGAGGGCCGTGTGCTTACCGCGCCGAGGTTGGGGGCAGCATGATTCCTCTGTGTCTGCGAAGTGGGATACACAGGCAACGGACCCTTTCAACGAGTTATGCTATTGTTACGTGTGCTGTCTACCATGCCTTCGGCTCCACGTGCATCTCCTCTTGTTTGGTTGGATGTTCTCATCGTCTTTTGGCGGGCTACGTGTCCAAGAGAAAGTTGCACCACATCGTTTCCGTGTCTCTATTTGTGCCCGGAGTCGATCGGCGTTGGCGTCGATGCGTGTGTGCTCGACGTCCTCCTAGACCGAGCGACGGTGTACAACAGTTTTAGGCTGCTATCCTCAGCACATGTCTTTGTAGCGCCTCTGGCATGGCGGTACGAATAAATGGAGAGCATCTTCGAGGTTTTCTTTCTCAAAAACCGATATATACCCTCTGTTCTTTTCGTCTGAAGGTCATCGCGAACATATCCGTGTTGCCTCTGTCCACATTATTCGTGGACCGCTCCTGTCGGTCAGTTCTCGCTGCCGAAAGAAACACTGAAAACATAGTAGCCCTCAATATTCACCACAAAATGATCGGGAATGTGTCCCTGCAAGCCCAACAAACGACTTCTGTGGACAGGCATCTTGGAACACTGTTGGTGACGATAATTGATGCATCTTATTCTATCTGCAAATCATGGCAGCCAGAGTCTTCTCACATTGACTCGATGGGCTCGCTTGAGATCAATACGGTGTCTGTTTCTGCAAGAAGTATCAATATGCTGCAAATCGGTGAACTGTTTACCCTGTTTCTGATAGTGTCCTGTCAAAACATGGTTAGTGCCTATACAAAGTGGTCGCTCGGCAGAAATTTTGCGTTCCTGTGTAGGCGTGCGGAGCGCGAATGAGTGGCGAGCTTGGGGCGTGGAGGGAGGCGGTTCTCACCGGCAGATCTCTTCGGAGAGCAAGGCGCTGTCGCGTCATCGGCTGTAGTCCTTGACAAGGCCGATCTCGCCATGGGCGTCGCGCTCCCTGGAATACATTGACCAGTTCAGCACCGCTCACAAGATGGACAATAAATTCCAAGTTGATCATCGATTTGGCGAGCAAACAATTGCGCAGCGTGGCTGCGTTTCTGCATGGCAAGGTGATCCTTTGGTGCGTTCGTCTCATCATCCCAGTAGCCCCCGATGGCGACTTTGTGGCGACACACGCTGTTTGGGTGTCGCCACGAAGTCGCCAAGAAGTATCCACCAAACGCTGGCGGGCAAAACCGCCTACCATGAGCGCCAGCAGACAGATAAGACAGGCAAGCAAACGCACAAAAAAAAGAACAATAAGGAAGTAACCCCCCCAAGGTCACGCCATAGACTAATTCGCACAGTACGTGGGCTTCAGCCAGTCAAGGGGGCTACCGGTGGCAATTTGCCAATGGCGGACAAAGAAATGCTACCTACCTCCTCCGCGACATTCGAAACGTCCCGGTGAGATCCAAGGACGGTGACGCCCAATTGGGTGGTCGCGGACTCTCCCAGGCCCGCGCGGGCGTGACTGCCCGGGCGGTGGGAGTCGTGGAGTGGCGCCGATCCGTCCCGATAGGGGAGAGGTGGCGGTTTGTCGGCGTCGGCCGCAACCTTCCGACCACGCACGCGCGGGCGTGCGTGGCGAGCAGCTTGCGCTGCGAATCGGATCGTCGCTTACGCGTACGCACTCCCGCGCAGGCGGTTCGACGCGTGTGCGTGCGTGAGTGCGGGCGCGGGTGCCGGGTTAAGACCCGTGGTCGCGGCGGCGCGTCGAGCAGCACGTACTGGGGCCACGGTCGTCGGCGCCGTGTGGCGCCAGCTTCTGCGGGGTTTTGCTACCCCGACGAACAGGCGAGAGCCGTAACGCGGTCCCGTGGTGACGAGGGGGTGCACACCCTGCGTCCGATTCACACCGTGCATTACACGGGTAGGCGGCGATTGTCGGCACGGGGCTTCCCCGTGTCATCGTGCTCGCGCACAGATTGAAGCCTAACGGCATTGCTTGAGAAGGGTCGCGTCACCGTGTGGTGGGCAACCGCAAGGTTGGGTGGAGAAGAGGTGGGTGCGAGCGGGGTAACCAAGAGAAGGCGCGTGCCCGGTGGTGGCGACGGCGGCTCGTTTGGCGCTGCAGGCGGCGCGCACAGCGGCTTTGCGCAAGGGTGGCGCGGGCGGCACGCTTGGCGGCGACGCAGAGTGGCGGCAAGGGCGGCAAGGACGGCGCCGCGGGCGGCCAGGACGGCGCCGCGGGCGGCACGCCCGGCAGCTAAGTGACGTCTGCGTCCGCAACCGCACTTGTGCGCACACCCGGCGTACTCACGCGCGGTATGAGGCCCTGCTGGGCTTCGTAGACGTGTTGGCCGAGCCCGAGACGCCCAGCCATGCTGGTGACCGCGTGGCCGAGGTCCATGGGGAATCGTTCTTCGGGAACCAGGGGCCACAGCGCCGAATCTACGAGGCCATGGCGTTTTGCAACGACATTGTTCGTTACCAAGTGCCTTCGCACCCATTCCGCCGCTTGGTTCACGCCAACGCTCTGTTGCTCCCTCTGGTATTAATAACGTTGGTTCAATTACCAGTATATTGGGACTGACCGTAGCCAAGCAATACAGCAAATTCTATCGCCGGCGGCAAGGTCGGCAAGGTCGGCATGGTCGGCGACGCGGGCGGCGCGCCCGGCGGCATGTCGCCAGGGCGGCAAGGACGGCCAGACCGGCGGTGCGGGCGGCGCGCCCGGTGGCAATGTGCAAGGGCGGCAACGCCGGCGACGCGGGCGGCGCGCCCGCTGGCTGAGCGCATGGGCGGAAACGCCGGTGACGCGGGCGATTGGCCTGTCGGGAAGGCTCAAGGGCTGCAAAGCTGGCGACGCAAGGGCGGCGCGCCCGGCGCAATGCACAAAAGCGGCAAGGCTGGCGAACTGGGCGGCACGCTTGGCGGCGAGACGCAAGGGCGGCCAGACCGGTGACGCGGGCGGCGCGCCCGGTAGCGAAGCGCAAGGGTAGCAAATCCGGCGGCAAGGGCTGTCACACAGGGTACCCACCATCATGGTCGACCCCACCGCTCTGGCGGAGGATGGCTGCAACGCGAACGGCGATGCGCGTGTGGCTCACGCCGCTGCGAGCGAGGGATACGAGTGGATCGCTCCACGGACCCGAAGAGGTTTCGCCAGTTCCAGTCTTGCGGCTTGTACTAAACGCACATGGACCCTGTCGAGGTGGTCGACGGGATATCGGCCATCGCCGACCAAATTCCTTACGACGCTTGCGTCAGCAACCACGCTCACGCGCATACCCGGCGTATTCACGCGCGGTACGAGGCCTTGCCGGGCTCTGCGGACGTGTTGGCCGAGCCCGCAATACCCAACCATGTTGGTGACCACGTGGCTGAGGTCCATGGGGACCCGTTCTTCGGGAACCAAGGGCATCAACGCCGTGTCGACGAGGTCACGTCGTTTCGCAATAAAGTCGCTCGCTACCAGGTGCCTTAGCACCGGTTCCACCGCTTCGTTGGTGTTTGTCGTTTGACATGATGTTGTCCACTTCTCAGTTTCCTGTTATTCATCGTAGCGATGAAGGAAGTGGCAGGCCTGCATTGCCCATGCTGTGGAATTCGCATCCTTCACATCTGTTGATAAACTTACTTGGTACTCGAAACATACGCGTATGGCGGCAGCGTACCAACTTGTGTTGATCCAATGTGGGATGACCACAGTTGCTTCCGCGGTGGTTGTCACCAGGCGTCGAAGGCTCGAATCCAAGTGCTGTACCAGGGGTACAAGAAACCCGCTGGGTAGCACTGGCACAGACGGATTGGCTCCGAGCAGTGTCGCTTAGGCGGATTTTGGCCACACATATGTGTGCGGGACGCACTCACGGCTCAGCCGAGGGGAGTGCCGCAAGGCAAGTTGGGGGTCATACCCAAAGTTGCGCGTCCTGGAGGGCAGAGTCGACTCAAGCCACGCGAAAGGAATTCCGTCCTTAATTGCGGCAGCGGTACTTAAGTCCGCGCACGAGACATTGGCATGGATAACTCCGTCACTGGTAACATGGGCATGTTGCATAGTGGGTATCCACGTGGGGTCCATGAGGATGTCGGCCACGGATGTTAGCCCGGCTCGTCGACGACTTTGCCGTGTAGGCGTTTGCCTATCATACTCCGGTACATGCTTTTTTTTTTTTGTCGAAGAAAACGCACAACCATGTTCCGGGGGAGGTTCTCCAGGGGCTCTCAAGTATCTTCTTTCGACCCGTAGTCGAACCAGCGCACCTTAGCGCTGTAGGTATCACCCGTCTGCCGTAAGCCGAGAAGTGTGTCTATCACGTACTCGTCGGCGGTTGCCGGGTGTGGCTTGCTTTGGTCTAGACCGTCAATCAGGGGGTGCGGCACCGTGTCCGTCGTCGTTGGACGAGGAGCTGGGGTGACATGGTCCCTGCTGACGCGTTCTTCCTCCCCTTAAATGTCAATGACGAACGTGGAGGCATCCGCATCCGAGTCAACGACCACGAAGTGTCCAATGGCCTTGCTTTGCAGCTTGTTTTGCCGATCGTGGTTCGTCGTGTAGACGTAGTTGCCGATCTTGACGTCCGCATTGCGGGTTGCGACCTTGTGTTTGAAGTTACGTTTGTAATGTTGTTGCGTCTTACGCAAGGCCTCAACTACGACAGGGATCTGCCTGCGAAGGCGGGCCATGAACTCGCGCTTGCGAGCTAAGGTGGGCCCATCACTGAGCGTGCCCTTATTGGCCAGCGGCGTGTTCGGGGGCAAGTTGCGAACCCTGAGGTTGGGGATCCGTCGTGGGTTAACAAGCTCAAATGGAGCGATACCCGTAGACCGGTGCGGTTGGCTATTGTACGCGATGGTGATTACCGAGAGTAGCTCATCCCATCGTGATGGGTCATCAGCGACGTAGTGTCGTAGCTGAGTAGCCATGGTACGATTGTACCCTTCAACTTGCCCATTGGTTTGGTGATGATACGCTGTGGTGCGAACCGTTTCAATGCCAAGCATTTTCATCACAGCGATGAAGAAGTTCGACATGAACTGGGGCCCTTGGTCCGACAGGATCCGGTCCGGGGGCCCGTAGGCGGACACCCACGCATCGATGATGGCTGACGCCACGAACATGGCCGTAATTCGTCGGAAGACGACACACTTGGTGAGCTTGCCGATGCGGTCGGTATTAACGAAGATGAAGCGACTGCCCTTCTTGGAGGCCGGTATGGGCTTAAGGATGTCAACGGACAGCTTCTTAAGGGGCTCCGTAGCCGCGAACAGCGTCAGGGGCGTGGTATTTCGCCGCAAGGCGAGGCGGTTTTGAGCACAATTTGTGCTCTTGGTGATGGTGGTGTGGATGTCCGTCACCATCAAAGGCCAGTAATATGCTTTTCGCATGGTGTAATACATCCGGCTCATACCAGGATGGGCCGCTACGGTTGCGTGATGCTCCAGGGTCAAGATGCGTTCGCGTAACGACTTGGGTATGACCAATTGGTTGCCGTAAGGCGTCCGGCGATACAGAGCGTGATGCCCGTTGCGGAAGAAAGCCTGTGCCGTTCCATATTCCACGCGAGTGGACATCTCGACACAGTAGTCGTCCGGTTGCTGTGCTTCGACAACGTCGTCGAGCTTCGCCGTTTCGGGTGTGTCGGTACCCTTGTACCTCCCCGTCCTTAAGCCGTTGGCCGTATCGACCAATACCAGGCAAGGTACATCGTCGTGGATATTTGCTGTCGGTGCCACCGTGGAGGCACGCGACAGGAAGTCGGGCAAGTAGTGCGATGCACCCGGTCTGTACATCAAATCGAATGTGTATTCGGAAAAGGCGAAGTTGTCATCGCTTTAAGCGTCCGCTTGAGTCGGTCGTGCTGTAGATCCAGCTTAGTGCTTGGTGATCCGTTTGGATGGGGAACCGTTGCCCATGGAGGAAGTGCCTCAGTTTTGGGACAGCCCAGACGACGCCGAAACATTCGCGCTCCGTGGTGGAGTAGTTTTGCTCTTCAGCAGTGCGTCCTCGGCTCCAGTATGCGACAGGGCGAAGCAGTTCACCCGGTTCCTCTTGGAGGAGGGTACACCCGACTTTATCGGCACATGCGTCAACGGCGACGACGAAATCCGGTTGGCCTTTGGCACGGCAAGTACCGGTGGGCTCAATATTGCGTTACGAAGGTCTTCGAATGTGGCGACGGCTGCGTCTGTAGGCGGCGGTAGATCCGGTGCGATCTCGGCCCTAGTCAGGGCGTTCAGGGGCTGTGCTCGTTTGGCAAAGCCCTTGACAACGCGTCGATAGACGCTGCACATGCCCAAGAAGCTTTTCAGCTCGGTCTTTGTCGTGGGAAACTTGGCATGCTTCAGATCATCAACGTTCTTGTTATGCACGTGCAGATGCCCTGGGCGGACAATGTGTCCAAGGTACTCAGCGTCGTCGGAGAACCGTGTGCACTTTTACAAGTTCAGGGTAGCCCCGGCTTTGCGGAGGCGGTGCAGAACCGTGTCAACGTCTTTGACGTGTTGTTCCGCGCTCGTGGAGAAGATGACAACATCGTCTAAGTAGACGAGGCATATCTTCCAATTCAAGCCCGAGAGGATAATATCCAAGGCACGCTAGAAGGTTGCAGGTGCGTGCGTCAAACCGAATGGCATGGATAACCAGTGGTGTATTGCACAGTGCGTTGTGAACGCCGTCTTCTCTTGGTAGTCCTTGCGCAAGGGCACTGGCCAGTACCCCGCGGTGCAGTCGAGAGACGTGATCACCCGGGCATTTCCAGAGGAGTCAAGGCAGTCCTCTATTCGAGAAAAGGGATAAGCATCAATCTTGGTGATGTTGTTCAGCCAACGATAGTCGACACAGAATCGGGCTTTGCCGGTCTTCTTTGGTACTATTACCACTGGGCTCGCCCAAGCACTGTGGCTGAGAGAAATGACGTTGAGCTTCAACGTTTTGCTGATCTGGTCAGAGATGATCTGCCAATCGAACGGCCCGGTCTGGTAGAGTTATGCCCGTATGGGCAGAGCGTCGGGGGCGGTAACGATGGCGTGCTCCGTAGCACGAATGACACCCAGGGTTCCATCCCACATAGACGATTGCGTCTGGAGCATGTCACGAATCTGCTTGTGCAGGTACTCGGGAGCCTCACTGAGGTCAAGGTCCTCGAGTAGGTCGCGACTTGTGTCGGCCAATGAAGTATCGGTTCCATCCTTTGGTCTTTTGTCATACAAGACGGCCGACAACATCGGCCCTTGGTAGGGTTCCGCGAAGCTCAAGGTTGAGGTCTTGAGAACGATGACTTGGTCCTTGCCGAAGTTGCATAACTTGACTAAGAAGGGTTCATCAGGTTTGACGGTGGCAAAGCCGCGGGCGACTGCCATTGACTTGTGCGAGCATAACCAAGTGCTCTGTGTGATGGTAACCATACCGGGGGTGTCGCATGTCGCCATGATCCACTCCTTTTTGTTTCCGTTGACACGAACCTGCTTGTAGGCTCGCACCCTCACGGGTTTATCTTGCCAGTGGCGGTCCCAGGCACTGTCGTTTAGACAAGCCAAGATCGGCGTTGGTCGAGGCAGTTTCTCCGTGCAGCGCACGTGTTCCTGCCAGACGATCTGAAGCAAACGCGGCAAGATCGCCTCGATATTTTGTTCAATGAATTCGATGCCAAGGATGCACGGGACTGACAAGTTGTCGGAAACGAGGAAGCAATCGAAGAAACGCACACCTCCGGTGTCTACATACAGATGTGTGGCATTCTTTGTCACGAGACGCTTGTTTTTTGCGTCTCTGATACGCGGAATCGTGGTTAACTTCTCGGCGTAAGCCATCCCCTTCGTACGGAGAACACCCGTTCGCACTGTTTCACCCCGGCACCCATGTCCAGGACATGGCGACAGCTCCGCATCACACGCATGCATGGGCCAAGCGTGGCGGCGATCTCTTAGTGCCGTAAGGCACGGCGCAACAATCTCGTCACTGTACACTTTCGCGTCCCGCCGGACAACCCTAAGTCGGCCACCCGGCCTAGGCGTTTTTCGAGTCCTCGACGGCTTCGGCCGGATGTTCGATCGCGTAGTCCTCGGTGTCTCCGTCTGCAATGGCGTGAAAACCGACAGGTGGTTGGCGACGTTCGCGAGGGCGATGCGGCTCGGCACATTGTGCAGCAAGGGAACCAGGCTTGTTACAGTTGTAACAGATGTCAGCCCGATTGGCTTGCGGGACGGCGGTCCGAGGGGGCAGCGGGGTGCGAACCGGTTTGAACGATCGTTCCGTCGTCGTCCTCTGGTCCTGTTTCGCGTAAGCGACTTCGATAGCCGTTGGGCGGGTCATCGTGAGCTGCAGGCGCAGCTTGTGGGTGCCTTCCAAGACTTGGAAGGCAGGCTCTCGTGAACGGCTGTTGCCCGTGGCACGCCCCTTCCAAACGTTTATTGAGACGGTGCGATCGTTGTGCCTCTTTCGGCGTGTACGTCAGTTGACGTCGGATGAGGAAGTACGTCCTGCAGTCCAGAAGGGTCTTGAAGCGGCTATTAGCCGGGCGGATCTTCTTGATCCTGTCGTCGTTCACAAGAAGCTCCTTCTGTTTGGTGGGGGTCGCTGAGCGCTTGCGTGCTGTTGCGTCCGACTCTCTTGAGCTGTCGCTCGGCAAGTACCCACTTGGGGGTGACGGCGGGCCTAGCGGCCCGTAGCCATCGTCCGAAGAGGACATGTCCGTCGCGTTGGGGTTGTCGTCGTCCGACGACGTCCAGTTCGACCCGGAGGCAGAAGCATCGGAAGATGAGGAGGGCACGGAGTTAGCCGGATCGTCTTTGCGGACGGACTTGCCTCTCGTCACCTTGCTTGTATTCTCGACGATCTTCGTCTTGTCACCCGACTGACGGCGAGACTTAGCCACCAGGCGTTCTCCTCGTGGGAGTCGATCTTGCGCAGGGCCTCGACGTCGTCGACCAACTTGTCATTGGCTCGTGCCAGAGACTCGTTAGTCTGTTCTTGAGCCGCCAGGCGTTGTTGAAGTGCTTTAACGGCGGCGTTCAGGTTCTTCACCACCTGCAACTGCCCGGAGGCGGCTTGATACGTAGGGACGGAAGGAGCAGGAGCACCATCCGTTGGGGCGTCGGAGGCGGCAGGATTGCCTTGTCCCCCGCCCGGCGGCCGGTAGCCAGCTGGCAACTTGCCGTCTCTGACGCGCCGATTGCCGCCGGTTTCACCAGAAGACATACTGGGACCTAAACAAAGTGTTCTGTCATAGAAAACGCCCTGCGCGCCAACGTCGAAGATCACAACCGTGATGCCTCCGGCACCACTCCCACAAGTCGCTGACAAACGCCCCGCGCGCCAAGCGACCGTATCGACACCGTCACAATGCCACGAGGCAGCGAGAAAGTTCCCTGGAACATCGCGCCGCGAGGCACGATGAAGGCAAGGGTATCCCCTTCTGCTCCACCAAATGTGGTATTAATAACGTTAGATCAAATACCTGTGTATTCAGACCGACCGTAGCCAAGCAATGCAACGAGTTTTATCGCCGTCGCGGCGAGGAAGAAAGAGCTTTTGTTGGAGGGCATCCGATGGGGATTCGGGTGGTGCCGACAACGGCAACCTCGGACCCATGGTGATTTAGTACAAACAAGGGCACTGGTCGATCGACCGTCCGATCACAAGTAATCTTAATGAGTGCCGGCAGACACATAAGACAGGCAAACAGAAAAACAATAAAAAGTGAGCAATGCGAAAGGAACCTCCTAAAGGACGTGCTTCAGCCCATTTCGCACAGTACGTGGGCTTTGGCCAGTCAAGGGACTTACCGGTGGCAATTTGCCAATTGCGGGCGAAGATATGCTACACGGGTGATGCGATCACTCGTGGTTGTGGCACCACAGCACACCCACCCCCAGCCCAGGGGGCGATCGTGCCGTGCGCCCGGTAGTCCCGAGCCCGGAACCCGGAAGAAAACGTCAGAACCGCCAACACACAACTGGCGTGGCCAGGTACACCCCGACGAGCACGACACAGCACTGTTGGAGCCGAATGTTTACTTGGTGGGCGAACGGGGTCGGGGCCAGCACCGCAGACCTCCCCCCTTATATACCCTCAGGGACCCCGCCCAGAACACGCAAAAAAGGGTCCCAACATAGACACGCACCCAGACCCACCAGGGCCACCCACTCCCACTGGGAGTGGAAGGTAGTAAACCACGCATCGCTCCCACGCAAACGAAGCCCATTCAGTAAGCAAGGCGTAAGTACCAAAACATTAGCGCTGGATGAAAACCTAGAACGATTAGGAAGATGTATCGGATACCCGATTTGGGTGTATATTTCCGAACTTCGGTACTAAAGCAAGTCGCTCGTTAAGCCGATACCTGGGTCACATAGTTAGCGACCGATTGATCCAGACCACGAGACTGGCGGATGCCGTCGGCGTGATCCGGACAGACGGTCCAGTGCTTTGAAAGCGAGGGATCATTTCGGATGCCTTGTTGGCATTTTCGACAAAACACGTGTGACCAACGGCACGAGAGCAACAACGGAGAGCCGTGCACGGAGACAGCTCCCGGAAGTCGTGAAACGACTTGGGAAGGTCAATTCTGCCCTGCCGTGTATGTATGCAAATGGTATTTTGCTGACAAAAGAGCTTCCAGCCAATGGATGGTCGACAATCCTAATGTCCGCGTCGCTGGGGTCTTAACTGGGCGTGCAACACTGACACACCCTCGCTTGAGGAAGCGAATGCAGATTGCCGCCTCTGAATCGGAGAGCAAGTTCCCTGGCCTTCAGGACAGGGTGCTCTCAAAGTGTAGGGATGCACACATATACTTAGATGAAGGGACTTGCTCTCGTTTCAGAGGTGGCAGTCTGCTTTCGTGTCGTCAGGGATCTGAGGGCGTGTCAGTGCTGTAAGACTCGCGATGACGCTAAAAGCATCATCGCGCGCGTGGAGCTACGTGGCTGAGAAGGATAGTCCTGCCACAGGGGTCACAGGGCCCGGACGGCGCCTGCCCCCCTGCCCCCCCCACCGCCCCGAGTTGCGCGCGGCGACCGCGCGCAGCGACGACCGGGGTTCGACACGCCGTCGATGACCCGCGAATGATCGTGCCGGCGCGCCTGCTTCTGTTGCGGCTGCGCGTCAGCGGTTGCTGACGCCATTTACCGGCGCGGTATGAGGCGCCCCATCGCGCGGCGGTCAGTCCCACCCGCCCGCCCGTGCGCCTAGTCGGCCGCCCCGTCCGCCGTGCGCATGTTTGCTGCGCGACGGAGTGACGGCCTGGCCCGTGGCCGTTGCGCGACACCGTCGAGCCGCCGCCGCTGCGGTGGCAGAGGCGGCACCCCTGACCACGTCCGACGCCCCCCCCGCCACGACAATGTGGCTGTACGTGCCCCTGTGCGCGCTCGCGGCCATGGAGCCGGTTGGCGTGCCCGGCGTTGATGCGTCGCCGAGCGCACCACCGCTCTGAAGGCCAGGTTATTGCACGCACATGCCTGGAATTCGTGAATGTAAGTACATGTGTGCATCACTACTTTTTGAGAGCACCCTGTCGTGAAGGACAGGGAATTTACTTTTCACAAGCCGCTTGATTTGGATCACATCGAAATGACTTAACATCTCCGGCGAGTCCCTGAAGCTTTCCTTGATTTTCAAGAACCTGTAGTGGGTGCGCAGATGCGAAGACCTGCTATCTCGGCTACCTCTTAATAGCACACCCAACAACGTCTTCCCCAAGTCCGAATGTGCATACGTGTCACAAATATGTCTCCGGCGTGTCTCAATTTCGGCTCTTGGGGTTGGGGACGGCTGCACTGCAACGTCGGGCACCCCAAATCGAAGAGAGAAAACCCGAATCTAGTTCATTGGAATCACATAAGTACACACAGATTGAGCGGGCAGAAAATGGGGGGTGAGAGCGTCTCCACCAATGGATCCAAACTCCCAAACGCCTAAACGTGGCATGTTTTTGCCAAACGGGCATTGATGGCTGGGATGCGATCCAAAACTAGGGTGTGACGGTCCAAAAATAGACCATCCTCACATATTCTAGTCGCCTAATCG
>ENA-ORXT01001948-ORXT01001948.1-marine-metagenome-genome-assembly--contig:-NODE-1948-length-26038-cov-168.161434_pt1 | contig 26038 bp, 18 predicted proteins | sample MGYA00237868_ERZ511482 | MGnify/ENA metagenome assembly ERZ511482
ACCGTTAAGCGAATAGTTAAACCACTCTTATTAATAATCAATAAATGATCTTCTACCGTAACATCTTTAATACCAATTAAATTACCCGTTTTTTCGGTAACGCTCAAAGTTTTTACGCCTTTTCCACCACGGTTAGTCATTCGGTATTCATCTAATACAGAACGTTTACCATAACCTTTTTCCGAAAGCACCATTACGGTTCTTTCCGTATCATTGGCATCTATACAAACCATACCAATGGCTTCATCCGTTTCACTCTCTAACTTAACGCCTTTTACGCCGGCAGCAGTTCTACCCATAGAGCGCACTTTTTGTTCGTTAAACCGAATTGCTTTTCCACTTTTTTTGGCGATTATAATTTCGCAGTTGCCATTAGTCAGTTTCACTTCCAACAATTGATCGCCTTCTTTTATGGTAATAGCATTTACGCCGTTTACCCGTGGTCGGCTAAATTGCTCTAACAATGTTTTTTTAATGATGCCTTTTTTAGTGCAGAACACTACATAGTTATTATTTAAAAATTCTTCATCTTTTAAATCGGGTATGGTAATAAAGGCTTTAATATTATCTTCTTTAGGTAAGCTTATTAAGTTTTGAATGGCACGTCCTTTAGAAGTTTTACTGCCTTCTGGTATTTGATACACCCGCATCCAATAGCAGCGACCCATTTCTGTAAATATTAATAGGTAGTTATGTGTTTTGGGTACAAAAATATATTCTGTAAAATCTTCATCGCGCGTAGTAACGCCACGGCTACCTTTACCGCCACGGCCTTGTACTTTGTAATCTTCTAAAGAACTTCTTTTAACATAACCCAAATGAGAAATAGTAACTACCACCTGCTCATTAGGTATCAAATCTTCAATATCAATACTTCCACCACTAAAATCAATTTCTGATCTGCGTTCGTCACCAAACTTTTCTTTAATGCCTAACAATTCTTCTTTAATAATATCCATTCGCATTTGCTTATCGGCCAAAATGGCTTTCAAATGCGTAATGTGTTTCATTAATTCTTCGTATTCATTACGTAACTTGTCAATTTGCAGGCCAGTTAATTGTTGCAAACGCATATCTAATATTGCTTTGGCTTGTATATCGCTCAACTCAAAACGGCTTATTAAACCTTCTCTTGCAATATCTGGCGTGGCCGATGATCTTATTATTTTAATTACTTCATCTAAATTATCAACAGCAATTATTAAGCCTTCTAATATATGAGCACGCTTTTCTGCTTGCCGTAATTCGTACTCTGTTCTTCTAACAACAACCTCGTGCCTAAATTCAATAAAGTTGCTAATAATGTCTCTTAGGTTTAACAATTTTGGGCGGCCTTTTACCAAGGCAATATTGTTAATACCATAAGAAGTTTGCAATTGCGATAGCTGATACAACTTGTTCAAAACGATAGTCGCATTCGCATCACGCTTAATATCTATTACAATTCTAAGCCCTCTTCTATCAGAAAGATCGGTGATAGCTGAAATACCATCAATTCTTTTTTCGTTAACCAAATCGGCAATCTTCTTTATCATCATTGCCTTATTAATTTGATAAGGCACTTCACTAACAACTATTCTTTCTTTTCCATTATTATCTTCAATATCGCATTTAGACCGCAATATAACCCTACCTCTGCCTGTTTCAAAAGCCTGTCTTATGCCATCATACCCGTAAATAATTCCACCTGTTGGAAAATCGGGTGCCTTTACATATTGCATTAAACCTGCAATGTCTATTTCTGGGTTGTCAACATAGGCAATGCAACCATCTATAGCTTCTGTTAAATTATGAGGCAACATATTAGTAGCCATACCAACAGCAATACCGCTGGCACCATTTACTAATAAGTTGGGTATTTTAGAAGGCAAAACCGTGGGTTCTTCTAAAGTATCGTCAAAGTTTAATTTAAAATCAACTGTTTCTTTATCAATATCTGCCAACATTTCGGTGCTGTACTGGCGCAATCTGGCCTCCGTATAACGCATCGCTGCTGGCGGATCACCATCCATAGAGCCATAGTTACCCTGCCCATCAACCATCATATAACGCATACTCCATTCTTGAGCCAACCTAACCATTGCATCATATACCGAACCATCACCATGTGGGTGATATTTACCCAACACTTCTCCAACAATTCTTGCAGATTTTTTGTGTGATTTATTAGGCTGTAAACCTAAATCTTGCATGCCGTATAATACTCGGCGATGCACCGGTTTTAGGCCATCTCTTACATCAGGAATTGCCCTAGAAACAATTACCGACATCGAATAATCGATGTAAGCGGTTTTCATTTCATCTTCTATGTTAATTTTAATTATTCTATCTTCTGCCATAGTATTTATTAAACTTCAAATATACGGATTTTATACCTCAATCTTTAGCTTTTTAAGCTAATTTATTAACAGTAGCGTTGTTGATTTTGAGTGTTTAACTTATTGATTTTTATTTATTTATGGATAGAAATAAAATTAAATTTATTTTAATTGAAGAAAGTACTTTGTTTTTATTTTTTTAAGAAGTTAATGTTGTCTTTTTTATTTAATTATTAATAATAATTACTTAATTATTTTGTTGTTTGTAAGAATAAAAAAATGAGGTTCCAAAATGAATGATATAGAAAAAAATAGGTTGTTAGTTTTAAAGAGAGCACATTATTTAAATAGAATTTTACCGAAGCTTTTAACTCAATTAGTCCAAATAGAACCCAAACTGGAAAGTACAAATATTTTGAAGATTGAAGAAATAGACGAATTGATTTCGAAGCTAAAATTAAATAATCAGGAATCAATTTTTGTAAAACGAACTGAAAGTTTGCGGTAATGATTGGACAAAATTAATCGTCTAAATATTTTGAATGATAAGACGATTTATTGGTCTCCTTTTTGAAGGTTTAAAACCTCGCACTTTAGTGCGACAAATTTATTTCAAGATTTCAAGACTCGTTTACTACAACTTAGTAAATCAAGATTATACTCCAAAAGTGTCATGCTGCGATTCATTGCGAAGCTTTGAATGTGCAGTATCTCCCAAGGCTAAGCAGGAAGATACTGCGCAATCCGTTCCGTTTTACTACACGGATTCGCAGCATGACGGCCAGTATAACGACTTTTAGTCGATGTATTCGAACCCACCTACTTCTTAATAGGTGGTTGTTGAGTCGTTTGAGTATCTGTGTCATTATTAAAATAGCATCTATTTACTATAACTTTATAAAGTTGCCTACAGTAAAATTTGTTTCTGGGGTAAGCACTTTAATATAATATAAGCCGACTGGTAGTAAGTTAATATCTATTGTATAAGGGGAACTTTTTAGTTTTTCAATTTGTAAAAATAAAGTGCCAGTAGTATTATAAATATAAATTTTTTCTATTTTTATATGATGGCTATTGTACTGCAAGTTAATGCTATTGCTTGCGGGGTTAGGATGAATATTAATAAACGATTGATTAGTTGCAGCAACTTCATTAATAGTGGTGGCAAGGCTGTCCATTGTGGTATTAATACTATCGCAAAGCAGCATCTCGTATTCAAAATCATCTTTAACAATTTGTTTTAAAACTTTTGAAAGCACATCAGGAAATTTATGATAGATCGCTAATTCTTCCTCCCAACTGTAGGTTTCTTCAAAATTCCAGCGTGCTATATGTTCTGCAATTTCTGGTTGATATAGGTTTTTGTATTCATCAATTAAAGGTTTTATGCTGTCGGCACAAAACTGGTTATTTAGCAATTCTTCTAACCTAAATAATAATTGATATTTGAAACCATCATTTTCCATTAAGCTGTTGAATAATAAAACCGACCAGGCAACAGATTCATTTGCGGGTTCTGCTGCTAAAGCAAAACCGTCGGTTTGCGAGTAGTTGTACGACGAATCGAAGTCGTGCGGCACCCATTCCCACTTTCTGCTTTGGTTGGCAGGCCGCCAGTATTTAATATTATTCCACGGCCAATCGCGGGTGGCAATTAGCATATTAAAACAATAGTAGTTAATGTAATTTTCAATGTTAAGGTGTTGGTCAATAAACTTATAGTGTTGTGGCTCATTTAAGTTGTTGTTGCTAGCATATTCTCTTAAAAGCAAATATCCTACACTTTTCCCTTCAATAATTTCATTGGCTTCAATCGGGTTTTTTTGTAGTAGATGAATTGAATCTTTATCAACCCCAAAATGATCTTCAAAATAATATTTATCTTGCTTTTCTTCTAATATATGAATACCCCAATATTCACCATTTAGAAAAACAATTACTGGCCTGCAGTTGGCGTGGGCCAATCCTATTTTTTTAGCCAAATTATTTACAAACTGATCTTTAATAAAAGATTTTCGATAATCGGTTAGGGGCGATCTTAATATCAATGTTTTATATTGATCAATAGCCGAATCGAAGAAGGGATATTCAAAACGATTTTTATTGCCTTTTCCAGATGCTTTTAGTTTTAATGATTTTTGCCTTCTCCATCGGGTTGTTTGTCCTGCTATTTCAATTTCAGCTTGTTGGCTGATTACTTTTTCTCCATCATTTTCAAAAAATTCTACAAAAACAGGCCGTTCCCAATCGTAAACAAAGTTGGGCATAGCGTTTTGTGTATAGCTATCTCCTAATACATAAATACCAGTTGAATCAGAAAAAAAATGATGCGGTGCGCCAACTAATGAAACTATAGGAAATGAATAACGTTGGTGACCTAAAGGATTGATGCCATAACTTTTAGTATAAATTTTACTTACTTGTTTTCCGTTAACAAATGCAGCTGCTCTTATAATATTAATTTTAAAAATCTCCTCCTTGGGTAATTTCCAAGTGCTAGTATCGGTAGTTGGTATTGTTGAAAAAATGTTTTCGTCGCCCGCTCTATTGGTAATATTTAAGTAATCTGTAAGTAGGTTAGATTGCATTGTAGGTACTAAAGCCGTGTTTAAAGTATATCTAATTTCTGCCCCATAATTGGTATTAATATTTAATGCAAAAGTATCTTTATAAATGCCAGAGTTGTGAGAGAATTGAAGTGCTACTGATGCTCCAGCCAAATTATTAGGCTGCCCAGGAGTAGGTTGCGAAAACACTATTAGGCTATCAATATTTAAATAACCAAACGAAAAATTACAAGTTAATGCAGGAACATTTATAGTGCTTAAAGTAGATTTGTTAGTGCTCAAAAGTATGGTCTCGCCATCGGCATCTATTTTAAAATTGGTATGTAATTCATTGTTTAATTTTTCATTTTTACCGCTCGCAAAAACTATTAAGTAACCATTGCTTTTAAGTTCAACCGCCGGAAATTGCCATTTCTGAGGTTGCGACGGCTTATCTGAAAGATAGTAGTTACTAAGATCAATATTGTTTTTAGAAGTGTTGAAAATTTCAATCCAATCTGCTATGTCTTCATTAGTATGGCACGAGGCCACTTCATTAATAATTAACTGCCCAAATGCTAATTGAGAAACATAATTAAAAGCAAACAAACTAAATAACAATTTTAAATACATCGTTTTTTAAGATCTTAGAAATGAGAAAAAAATAAATTGCGCATTTGACTTAGCCTTTTTGGTCAATTTATTTTCTTATCATTGCTTACACAAAAGTTTTTAAATCGTTAAATACAAAAAAATAATGTTATTATGTGATTTTTAGTTTTAAACTACATCTTAATAAAACTAAAATTGCTAAAATAAGGTTGCTGCATAATTGCATAATACAAGCCTTTAGGCAAATGCGAAACATCAATTTTTTTACTGTTTGAAAAAAATTGTAATCGGCCAAACACATCTACAATTTTTATGCTTGTTTTATTTTGATGAGTTGATACTAACAAGGTATTAGTAGCAGCATTAAAAGTAACTACATTTTCGTTACTACTTTCTGTTTCTATTACAGCAGAAACTAATCTACAGTTATCAGTAGTTGTATTTTCATTTTCAATAATCCCTTTTGGGCTTAAATTTTTGTTAGTAAATGCTTTGTAATTAGTAGGGTAGCGTTCGGCCCTAAAAATTTCAGTTTTATTATCGCTACTAAATTGGGTTAATATTGTTTCATCATTTACAACAGGATTTCTGTAAGCCCAAACCATTTGTTTTTCAATAGTAACTTCAAAAAACAAACCGCTTCCTAAACTCACTAAAACATTTCCATTGGCTTGTACCTGCATTACCGATTTTATGGTGTTAAAAAAAGTATTGCCTAATATTTCATCATTAAAAGTCCAGTAAAAATCGTTTGGAGTAAACTTGTTTTCAGTTAAAGTGTAACTACCATTTGCTAATGCAGGAGCCGAAATTAGATGAACCGCACTTGCTTGGTTACTAAAATTATTATTGAAAACACTTATTCCGCCTTCATTTGGATAACCGGGTAAAATCCATTTAGCATCGTGTTGACTAAATAATTTTCTATCGCTTTCCACACCCGAATTATAATTTTGAGGATTTCCCCAACGCCATAAAAAATTACCACCTTTTGCATATTGGCCACCAGTATTTAAAGCAGCTTCTTCTGTAGTAGTTGAGTGGTCAATAATGTACAATTCATTAGTGTATGAACTCGAAACCAATATCTGGTCAAAAGCTGCATTATAGTCAATTGAATTTATGTGTAACCAATTGTTCATACTATTTCCGAGGTTAATATTTAACAACTCCTTATGTTTTGCTACTTCACCATAGTTTAGTTTCTCCTCATCAAAATCTTGTATTAAATGATCCCAAAAATGCCATTCCCACACAATTTTAGCTTTATTAGTGCCAATTGGTTTTAGTTCAACCACATAATCTACACTTACTTGGTTTTCTAATGTTTCGGGGTTACGTCCATTTTCAATTGCTTCTATTATCGAAAAATATTCACCAGCAATAACTATAATTTTACCATTTGGTAAGGGTTCAATGTCATGATGATTGCGTATGCCTAAATCATTTTCAATATCGACTTGCCAAATTAACTCGCCTGCCGAGCTAAATCGTTCTAACAAACCAATAGATACTCTAAGCAGACTGGCATCTTCTAATAAATATACCGTGTAAGCAGGTGTTTTTGTGCCTTCCCATTTATTAATTACTTCGCCACAATTATCAATTAAATAAGTAAAAGTTGATTTTACAGGTGTAAAAATGTATAACCTTTGTAGGCAGCTGAGCTATTGTGCAATAAACCTACCGTAGGTTGCGCAACCATTAACAAATTGTTAATAATTAACCCTATTAAAAGTACGCAGCATTTATTCATTCTATAATTATTTATTGGAGTTAGCGGTTGATTTTTTTTGCTATTTGAAAATTTAAACTACTCATCTTTCTCAAATCTAAATTATTATTGTACTTTCAAACATCATTTAAAAAACGAAAATATGAAAATTGATGATGACTTGTTTAATCGGCTTGCTAAACTTTCAAAGCTTTCTTTTGAAGGAACAGAAAAAGAAGCGATAAAGAAAGATTTACAACATATTTTAAACTTTATTGAACAGATTAACGAGGTGGACACCAAAGGCGTTGAACCTTTAATACATATTACAAACCGTAAAAATGCTTTTAGAGAAGATGACGCTAAGCAATTAATAACAAAAGAAGAAGCTTTATCAAACGCTCCTAACAAAACACAAGATTTCTTTTTAGTGCCAAAAGTGATAAAAAAATAAACAGCTAATAAAATGAGCAATATAGAAAAGCCTGTAATTGAAATAACTGAAATTACCAGATTTTACCAATTAGGTACAAATACGGTAAAGGCTTTAAACGGAGTTGACTTAAATATTAACCGCAACGAGTATGTCGCCTTAATGGGGCCAAGTGGCTCAGGTAAAAGTACTTTAATGAATATTTTAGGATGCTTAGATACGCCATCGTCTGGCGATTATATTTTAAATGGTGAAAATGTAGCCACTTTGGTAGATCATGAGTTGGCTTTAATACGCAATAAAGAAATAGGCTTTGTTTTTCAAACCTTTAATCTTTTGCCACGGTTAACCGCTTCTGCAAATGTGGCTTTACCATTGGTATATTCTGGTTTACGAAAAAATAAACGCTTAGATATGGCCGATGCAATGTTAGAAGCTGTTGGTTTAGGAGATCGTTTAGATCATAGACCCAACGAACTTTCGGGCGGTCAGCGGCAACGGGTTGCCATTGCCAGAGCGTTAATCAACAATCCATCAATAATTTTAGCAGATGAACCTACTGGTAATTTAGATACTAAAACTTCAGATGAAATAATGACCATATTAGCTGATATTCACCAAAGAGGTAATACGGTTATTTTAGTTACCCACGAAGAAGAAATTGCGCAATATTCGCAGCGAATTATTAGAATGAGAGATGGAAAAATTGAAACTGACACAAAAAATAGTTGACATTCTCGTTTTTTTTGCGTACAGTTACGGCCTATGAAAATATACACCAAAAAAGGTGATGACGGAACTACTGGTTTAATTGGTGGTACAAGGGTTAATAAATTTGATTTACGTATTGAATGTTACGGAACGGTTGACGAGTTGAACGCAAATATTGGGATGTTGAACGATTTGCAAGAAGACGTACAGATAAAAGAAGATTTAAAATCCATACAAGATTTGTTGTTTAATGCAGGATCGATATTAGCAGCAGACCCTGAAAAAAACAAAATGAAATTGCCAGGCATTACAATTACAGATGTTGCTTTTTTGGAGCAACGAATGGATGAAATGACCGAGGAGTTGCCCGAGCTAAAACATTTTATATTACCTGGTGGCCATGTAGCAGTAAGTGCTGCCCACATTGCCCGTTGTGTTTGTAGAAGGGCAGAGCGTTTGGTTGTTCATCTTTCAAAAAAAGATAAAGTTGACCCAATAATTACACAATATTTAAACCGTTTAAGCGATTATTTATTCGTATTAGGTAGAAAAATTGCCCAAAATTTAAAAATTAATGAGATTAAATGGAACTTAAAGAAATAATAAATTGTATAGAAATTTGAAAAAACAATTTGATTTGACACATAAAAATATACTTTTGCACCCCAAAAAAAAATTAAGAATATGTTTTGGACTTTAGAGTTAGCATCACACTTAGAAGATGCACCTTGGCCGGCAACAAAAGATGAGTTGATTGATTATTCAATACGCTCGGGTTCGCCAGTAGAAGTGATAGAAAATTTGCAAGAATTAGAAAGCGATGAGGGGGAAATTTACGAAAACATTGAAGATGTTTGGCCCGATTTTCCTACCAAAGACGACTTTTTGTTTAACGATGACGAGTATTAAACTCATTGCTATTACTTAGTAAAATGAAATAAATAAATAATCCATTTGAGTTTCATATTTTCTGATCTACTTTGTCAAAAATACTCAATGTAGGGTTTTCACTATGTTTCCGTTTTTTGACTCGGATTTCAAAAATTAGCTGCTTCAAATTTGGATCAATTTATTTCTTCCACTTTACTTAACTGTTACACGAAAATTTAATTTAGATTTTTAGAAGCGAGAGTTTAAATACCAATTTTAGTATAGAATGTTACACAAAAAATTTTGAATTTAATTTGGTGAGATTGAGGCAAAAAACGCAGGCATAGCCAACAGCTACGTCGAGCATTTTTAACTAAAATATCGTCAATATTAAAAAGAAATTTGTGTTACATTTTATAGTTAATGTGGTACAACTTGTATAAATTTTTGGTCCCGCTTTCTGCTACTTCCGCTCCCAAATAATTTGGGAAACGGATACGCTGCAATCGGGGCTAAAATTTCATATTTTGCTAAGCCGTTGTAACTTATAAAAAAAATTGTTGAAAATTTTTACTGTTGTCTTTTGCATTATATAAAAGTGATATAATTTATTTTTTCAGCCATTTCGAGGCTTAGTTGATAGCGAGTTTGGATAAACTTATATCACCATAAGCTTATTGAATAAAGATTTGACATTAGCCGAATAAATAAACTGACTCACCAATTACGAGCAACCTAACTCCTCAACCGATACCTCATCATTGTTAGGAAAACAATTACCAGAGGGTAATGCTTTTGGTACATAACGATCCAAATTTGGATCGTATAAAGATTTTTCTAAAAACTGTACTAATTGATCTATTTCTAATTCAGTTAAGCCTAAAGGTTTAAAATTATTATGTAATGCACTTTCTGGTACATTGGGGTTTTCTTTTACCGCATTGTTTTTATAAGTAACTAACGCTTTTAAAGAAGTAAAAGAAGCACCGTGTCCGTAAAAAGGAGAATCGGCTAAATTATACAATTGAGGAACTTTAAATTTATAATTATCCGCTTCATTGTTAGTAAAACCACCTCTACCAAGATTAGCGGTTTCTGTTTCTTTTTGGTTTTTAATTAATATACCCTCTTGTTGGCTTAAATCTTCCATACCTAAAGCGTAAAAGTTCATTGAATTTAACGCTGGCCCATTATGACATGTAGTACACTTTGCTTTAGAGAAAAACAACAAGGCGCCTTTTTTCTCTGTTTCTGTTAAAGCATTAACCTGCCCATTTAACCATTTTTGAAAAGGTGCTTCATTACTTACTAAGGCCCTTTCGTATGCAGCTACTGCCAAACCCATGTGTTCATTGTTTACAGAGTCAATTGGCAAATTTGGAAACGCATTTTTAAAAAGCGAAACATATTCTGCTTTTTTAAATAAGTAGCTTGTTGCGTTTAAATGGTGAACATCCATAGCAGCAATAGCTTGTGTTTCTACGCCTTCGTAACCTAAATTATTAACTGCTTTTGGTGTATCATCTGTCCAATATTGTTGTGTACCTTTATTTGTACCATTTGCCCCAAACTGCCCATTCCACAGCATATTTTTTTGGTAGGCAACATTTATAGTGGTAGGTGTTCTAATTGGTTGCACATCTACATTTTTCGCCTCGTAATTTTCTGCAATCTTTCTACCTTCACCTTGATGCCCAAAGCCCAAGCCGCCTTCGCCGATGCCCTGCATTAAACAAGCCTGAAAGCCTGCTTTGGCATTGTGGCAACTTGCACAAGAGTATGAATTTTGACCTTTTAAATTATTTGGATTAATGGCTAAGCCTGTTTCGTGAAACAAAAATTTGCCTAAAGTAATTTTTGGTAGATTTAAGGTGTTTTTTTCATCTTGTGGTAAACTATTAAAATCATTACCAACTGGTAACCTATAAAATTCCAGTTCTGTATTAGGGGCAGATTTTTTTATGGCATCATACAAAGCAAAATCTAACGGGCTTTGTTCTGTCATATCTTCTACACAAGACTGCATAAATAAAATAAATACTGATATAATAGATAGAACTTTCACAATCTTCATACAAAAATAACAATTTGACGTTTAAAAAAAAGAATGAAGCGTTGAGGCATAAAAAAAAGGAACAAAAATTTGTTCCTTTTATATTACGTTAAGCGTCTGTTTCTTGTTCGCTTTTTTTACCTTTTTTTATGGCAATTGTTATCTTCTTTTCTTTTTTGTCAAAACCTATTAGTAAGGTATCCCCCTGTTTTGGATTACCATTTAAGATTTCTTCTGCTAATGGGTCTTCCAAATATTTTTGTAGGGCGCGGTGCAATGGTCGCGCTCCATATTGTGGGTCGTACCCTTTTTCGGCTAAAAAATCTTTAGCGTCATTGGTTAACTCAATTTTGTAACCTATGTTATTTAAACGTTGGTATACATCTTTTAAAGCAATATCAATTATTTTATGAATATTTTCTTTGTTTAAAGAGTTGAAAATAACAACGTCGTCAATTCTGTTTAAAAACTCTGGCGAAAAGGTTTTCTTTAAAGATTTTTGGATTACCGATTTAGCATAATCGCCACTTTCGTCTTCTTTGGCTTTGGTACTAAAACCAATTCCTTCACCAAAATCTTTTAACTGTCGCACCCCAATGTTAGAGGTCATTATTATTAACGAATTTTTGAAATCTACTTTACGGCCTAAACCATCTGTTAATTGGCCATCATCTAATACTTGCAATAAAATATTAAATACATCAGGATGTGCTTTTTCAATTTCATCTAATAATATTACTGAATATGGCTTTCTTCTTACTTTTTCGGTTAGCTGGCCACCTTCTTCATAACCTACATAGCCTGGAGGCGCGCCAATCAATCGAGAAACAGAGAATTTCTCCATGTATTCCGACATATCAATTCTAACTAAGGTATCATCATTATCAAATAAATAACGGGCTAATGCTTTTGCCAATTCTGATTTGCCAACACCAGTTGGACCTAAAAATATAAAGGATCCAATTGGTTTTTTAGGATCTTTTAAACCTACTCGATTACGCTGTATAGCTTTTGTAATTTTTGCGATAGCTTCATCTTGCCCAATAATTACTTTTTGTAAATCTTGTTTCATGTTTACAAGTCGCTTGCTTTCGCTTTGCGCTACTCGCTTAACAGGTATTCCAGTCATCATAGCTACTACTTCGGCAATGTCTTCTTCCGTTACTGGGTGTTTTTTCTCACTTACTTCATTTTCCCACTTCTTCTTAGCTACATTAAGTTCTTCTAATAAGTTTTTTTCAGAATCTCTTAACCTTGCAGCTTCTTCATATTTTTGCTTTTTTACAACCTGATTTTTCTCTTTTTTTACATCTTCAATTTTGTTTTCTAAAATAACAATTTCTTCAGGTACGTGTATGTTTTTAAGATGCACCCGCGCACCTACTTCATCTAATACATCAATGGCTTTATCTGGCAAAAACTTATCCGTAATATATCTAACACTCATAGCAACGCAGGCTACAATAGCTTCTTCTGAGTAGTTAACATTATGATAATCTTCGTACTTGTTTTTTATATTTTGAAGAATATTAATGGTTTCATCTACAGATGGTGGGTCAACCAAAACTTTTTGGAAACGCCTATCTAAAGCCCCATCTTTTTCAATGTATTGCCGGTATTCATCAAGGGTAGAAGCGCCTATGGTTTGCAGCTCACCTCTTGCTAAAGCGGGTTTAAAAATGTTGGAAGCATCTAAAGAACCAGTAGCACCGCCTGCGCCAACAATGGTATGAATTTCATCAATAAACAAAATTACATCCCTGTTTTTTTCCAGCTCATTCATTATAGCTTTCATGCGCTCTTCAAACTGACCGCGATATTTTGTACCTGCTACCAAGGCTGCCAAATCTAACATCACCAATCGCTTATCAAACAAAACACGGCTACATTGTCGCTTATTAATTTTTAAGGCTAAACCTTCTACAATGGCAGTTTTACCAACGCCTGGCTCACCAATTAAAATCGGATTGTTCTTTTTTCTACGACTTAGTATTTGCGAAACACGTTCTATTTCTGTTTCGCGACCAACAATCGGATCTAAACGCCCATCTTCTGCCAAACGAGTAATATCTCTACCAAAATTATCTAAAACAGGCGTTTTAGATTTGGCATTACCCTTGTTACTTTTCGAACCCGATCTTGAGGAACCTTTTTCCTCTCCAAACGGGTCTTCTTCTTCACGATCTCCGCCACGTCCGGAGTCGCTTATTATTTCTCCATTCATAAATTCTAACTCTGTTTTAAATAAATCATAATCTATCTCAAATTGATGCAATATCTGCGAGGCAATATTGTCTTTGTTTTTTAAAATAGATAACATTAAATGTTCTGTGTCAATTTCAACACTATTTAACAACTTGGCCTCAAGCATAGTGATACGCAATATTTTTTCGGCCTGTTTGGTTAGTGGCAATTGACCCACATTATAATTAGGATGCGATACTTTTTCTTTAACCGCCCCTTCAATGGTTTTTCTTAGATCGTTAATGTCAACATCTAGTGATTCTAATACGTTTATTGCGGCACATTCGCCCTGGCGTATTAAACCTAACAGCAGATGTTCAATACCAATATGATCATGGCCCAACCTAAGAGCTTCCTCTCTGCTAAACGAAATCACTTCTTTTACCTTTGCTGAAAAATTCTTTTCCATATATATAGTAGTGTCAAAAATTAAACCATGTGTAATATACTATGTAAAGCTACTTCATTATTTTTAATTATGAGACAAACTGTACCTTTTTGTGTGTTAAAATTACTTTTTTTGCCAAAGTGGCAGTTTAGTAAATTAAAAACCAACTTAAATACTAACTTTTTAGTTTTTAGGTTTAGAAATGAGATAAAAAATAAATGAACCCACTAACTTTGTTAATTTTCGATATACTTTTTTGAAAAACCTTGCTCTGGCCTCACTAAGATTCCGTTTTTCAACTCGTCTATCAAAAAATGACATTATCATAGTTGGTCAATTTATTTTCTCATCATATTTTAGCTATAAATGTTTTATGTACTGCTATTGTATTATTTTTGCTATTATCGAATTTAAAATTAAAGATTCTTCATATTGAAAAAAATAGACTTTTTACTGATAAAGTCCTACATTGGGCCTTTTATCATCACTTTTATAATTGCATTGTTTGTTTTGTTAATGCAATTTTTGTGGTTACACATTGATGATTTGATTGGTAAAGGTTTAAATATTTTAATTGTAGCAGAATTAATATTTTATTCGTGTGCTAACTTGGTACCAATGGCTTTACCAATTGCTGTTTTACTTTCTTCAATAATGACTTTTGGTAACTTGGGCGAACATTACGAATTGGTAGCTTTTAAATCATCTGGTGTTTCTTTACTGCGTATTATGAGCAGTTTATTTGTTTTCGCCATCTTTCTTGCCGTATTTGCTTTTTTCTTTTCTAATTATATTTTGCCAAAGGCCAATTTAAAATATGGTGCTTTGTTACACGCTATATCTTCCAAAAGCCCTGCTTTTAATATTAGTGAAGGTTCTTTTTATAATGGCATAAGTGGTTATAGTATTAAGGCTCAAAAAAAATCGGATGATGGTAGCACTTTGTATGATTTAATGATTTACGATCATACCAAAAGCAAAGGCAATACTAATGTAATATTAGCTGAGGAAGCAGCAATGGAAACCATTAATAATGGTAAGTTTTTAAAATTACACTTAAAAAATGGAGAACAGTACGATGAAATGCAGACTAAACCGATACCTCGTGGTGACGATAAATATGAGCACACTCGCACCAGGTTCAACTCGTTTGTAAAAGTGCTTGATATGTCGAGTTTTGAAATGAAACAAATTAGCGAAGACCTATTTAAGAAGAATTATAAAATGCTAAATGTTAAACAATTGAGTTTTTTTATGGATTCAATTAATAAAGAGATTGACAAGCGGGGAAATATTTTACAAAAACATATTAACCGTTATGTAAAGTTAGAGCCCGATACTATAAATAGAGTTTGTCCTGTGCCAGAAAAAATAGTGTTTGTTGATACCATTTCTGAAACAACTAACACACTTTTAGATGTGTTACCACGCAAAAGTAAAGCAACTATTTTGCTGAATGCACTTAACAACATTAAAAACTCAAAAAGCTATGTAAAAGTTGCTAAACGTGATGTTGAGATGAGAGAAAAAGCCAAAAATAAATATAATATGGAGTGGCATAGAAAGTTTACCTTATCTTTCGCTTGCATAGTTTTGTTTTTTGTTGGGGCACCATTGGGGGCCATTACCCGCAAAGGCGGCTTAGGCTTACCAATGATTTTAGCTATTATGTTTTTTGTTATTTATCATCTGCTCAATACTTTTGGTAAAGAGTTAGCAGAGCAATTTGTATTAACACCATTTTTAGGAATGTGGTTAGCTACCATAATATTAGCTCCTTTAGGCGCATTTTTAACCTACAAAGCAGTTAACGATAGCAACATGATAAATACGGATGCCTATAAAGATGCGGTTAAAAAAATTGCCGAAAAATTTACTAAAAAACGAAAACCTCAAAGTATATGAGGGTATTACAAATTTGCAAAAAAATACCAATACCCGCCAAAGATGGAGAAGCATTAGCCATTTTAAATTTAACCGAACTGTTGGCACAAAAAAATGCTACAATAACCTTGTTAGCAATGTCAACACCAAAACACAAGGGTGTAAATAGTAAATTGCCAAGTCCTATCAATCAATCCGTTGTTTATCAACAACACTTTGTTAATACTAATTTTAATCTAACAAGTTTTTTTGCCTCATTTTTTAAAAAAGAAAGCTACCCGATACAACGTTTCTATTGCAAAAAATTTGAATCACTCATTATTAAACAACTAAAAACTAAGCAATACGATATTGTTCAATTAGAAGGCCTGTATTTAACTCCATATATAGCATCAATTAAAAAACACAGTACAGCAAAAATTGTTTTAAGAGCGCATAATGTTGAACACGAACTATGGTATAAGTTGGCCAAAAATTCAAATAATTATTTTAAAAGAATTTTGTTTAAAAGAAATGCAAAAGAGTTAAAAAAAGCGGAGCAAAATAGTTTTTCTATTTTAGATGCCGTTGTAAGTATATCAACTTCGGACGAAGCATATTTTAAACAACACCAAAAAGCACCTGTATACAACTTACCGTTTGGTATTAATATTAATAATTATAACATAAAAAACCAACCCTTTAATAATACAATTGCCTTTATTGGCTCGTTAGATTGGCTGCCCAATTTAGAAGGTTTACATTGGTTTTTAAACCAAGTATTTCCGCTAGTGTTAAATGTTTTGCCAGATGTAAAATTTTATATAGCCGGAAGAAATTTAAAAGATGCCGAGCAGTTTAAACAACACAATTCAACCCAAATTGTAGGCGAAGTTGATGATGCCAAAGCTTTTATTGCAGCACATTCTGTTTTTGTAGTGCCTTTGCTTTCTGGTAGTGGCATGCGAATAAAAATTATTGAAGCAATGGCTTTAAAAAGAGCAGTAGTTTCAACAAGTTTAGGGGCGGCAGGCATCAACTACACCAAGCAAAAAAATATTGATATTGCTGATGAGGCTATGGAATTTGCAACTGCAATTATTAAATTGTTACAAAATAAAAAAGCAATAACTGCAATGGGTGAAAATGCACACAAATTGGTTGTTGAACAATATAATAATGATATCTTGGGCCACCAATTAATCCAGTTTTATAACCGCCTAATTCGTTGATTGTATTAAAAGTCATATTTTTTATTGCCTTATTTGCTTTGGTGTTTAATTACCTATTGTATCCATTAAGCCTTTCAATATTAGCCAAAAACAAACAAATTAACATTCCGTTTTATACCCAAACTGAAGCCACTTTACCAATCGTTTATATTTTAATGGCGGTTTATAACGAAGAAAAAGTAATTCAGCAAAAAATAAACTCTATCTTTTCTACCAATTACCCAATAAATAAAATTAATGTATTAATTGGGTCAGATGGTTCAACAGATAATACCAACCAGCTTATAAAAAGCCATCTTAATAAAAAAAATATTGAACTAATTGAGTTTGGTGGCCGAAACGGGAAACCACAAATTATTAATAAATTGGTAACGCAGTTTAAACAAAAATATATAAACCAAGCATGCGAAACTGTTTTTATAATGACAGATGCCAATGTAATGTTTACCGAAAATACGATTTACCAATTAACCAAATATTTTAAAAGTGAGCATGTTGGAATAGTTGGAGCAGATATAAAAAACAAAAATATTCAACCTAATACAGGCATCGGATTTTTAGAGCATTTTTACGTCGCCAATGAAAACAACATTCGAAAAAATGAAAGTATTTTGTATGGCAAAGCAATGGGTATTTTTGGCGGTTGCTATGCTATTAAACCAAGCTTATATTGTAAAGTGCCCCCTAATTTTTTGGTTGATGATTTTTTTCTTTCTATGAAAGTGATAGAAGCTAATAATATGGTGTTGCAAAACCCAAATGCTATTGCTTTTGAAGATGTTCCTAACAACATTGCCGAAGAGTTTAGAAGAAAGCGAAGAATAGGAGCAGGCAACTTTCAAAATTTAATATATTTTAAAAATTTATGGTGGGGCAAACTTACCAATACCGCATTTATATTTATTGCACATAAGCTATTACGTTGGTTGGGGCCTTTCTTTTTAATTATCATTTTTATAAGTGCTGCTTTGTTAAGCGGTGTTCATTTTTTTTATAAGATGGCTTTTATAGTACAAATTTTATTTTTATTAAATACCCTAATTTATATGGTTTTAAAAGATGTGATAAGTATGCCAAAATTTTCTAAAATTATCGCTTACTTTTACACCATGAATATAGCTTTATTAAGGGGCTTTTTCGATTTTTTAAAAGGAATAAATAGCGGTATTTGGGAACCCACTAAACGGAATATTACAGCATGAACAATACAATAAAAATAGACACAATTGAAGCAGCTATTGAAGACATTAAAAACGGAAAATTAGTAGTAGTAATTGATGATGAAGACCGAGAAAACGAAGGCGATTTAATAACCGCAGCAGAAAATGCGACGCCCGAAGTAATTAACTTTATGGCAAAATATGGCAGAGGTTTAATTTGTACACCTTTGCTACAAGCAAGATGTAAAGAGTTGGATTTGCCGATGATGGTTGATGTGAATACCGCATCACACAAAACACCATTTACCGTTTCGGTTGATTTGTTGGGCCACGGCTGCACCACAGGTATTTCTGCCTCCGACAGATCGAAAACGGTTTTGGCTTTAGTTGATAAAAACACTAAACCTTCCGATTTGGGGAGGCCTGGACATATATTTCCACTACGAGCTAAAAACGGTGGCGTGTTGCGCCGTACTGGCCATACCGAAGCAACTATAGATTTATCGCGACTTGCAGGTTTTGCTTCAGCTGGGGTTTTAGTGGAGATAATGAATGAAGATGGTACTATGGCCAGACTGCCCGAGCTAAGAAAATTTGCTGATCAACACGATTTAAAACTGATAACCATAAAAGATTTAGTAGCTTACCGATTGAAAACTGAAACTTTAATTAAAAAAGAAGTTACCGTTGATATGCCTACAAAATGGGGCGATTTTAAACTAATTGCTTACCAGCAAACCAACACCAACGAAAATCACCTCGCCATAGTAAAAGGAGCGTGGGAAGAAAATGAACCCGTTTTGGTTAGAGTACATTCTTCTTGTTTTACTGGCGATATTATTGGTTCTCTAAAATGCGATTGCGGAGATCAGTTGAATACCGCATTACAAAATATTGAACAAGCTGGTAAAGGTGTGGTATTATATATGAACCAAGAAGGCAGAGGTATAGGATTGATTAATAAATTAAAGGCCTACAAACTACAAGAAGAAGGGTTAGATACGGTGCAAGCCAACGAATCTTTAGGCTTTAAAGCCGATCAGCGCGATTATGGAGTAGGGGCTCAAATTTTATGCGACTTGGGGGTTAAAAAAATAAAATTAATGACCAATAACCCCAAAAAACGAGTTGCATTAAGTGGTTATAATTTAGAAATTGTTGAAAACGTTGCCATAGAAATAAAACCCAACCATCATAACCAAAAATATTTGACTACCAAACGAGATAAATTAGGCCACGAAATTTTACAATAAATTTTTTAGAAGCGAAACAGAAAAGGCTCGCATTAACTTTTGGTCCTGCCTTACATTACAAGTCCTCGCTTGCCATGGCACAGAGCCTTGCTGCAGCTGTGGGCTTTCCATTACAGTCAGGGCTATTTTAAAAAATTCGCAGCACCGTAATCACTTTTTATTAGGTGCCAACACATAAAATTGTTGCCACAAACGTTGTTTAAAACCATGCTTTTGCGGTTATTTGCGTTTTGTAAAATTATGGATAAACAAATATTTAAATTTACTATTCTAATTGCTATAATGCTATTGCAATTTTCAACTAAAGCACAGCTAAATGTTACATTAGATTCGGTAGAAGTTACCGCAACTAAAATACCAAGCCCTATATTTAATACTGGCAAAAGTATTAGCTTTTTAGATAGTAAATCCATTAAGAACTTACCCGTAAGCACTGTTGACGAGTTGTTGCGTTACGTAGTAGGCGTAAATGTAAATGCCCGCCAAGCCTTTGGGGTACAAAGCGATATTGGTTTGCGTGGCAGTACCTATGCCCAGGTACTTTTTGTTATTGATGATGTACGAATGAACGACCCACTTACCGCACACTTTAATAATAACATACCAGTTGCTTTGCACGAAATTGCTTCTATAGAAATAGTACGTGGCCCGGCAGCAGCAGCTTATGGAGCCGATGCTGTTGGTGGTTTAATACACATCAAAACCAAAACCTATATGGCTCAAGCATCTAACAAAAACACAATAAATACAAATGGAGAGTTTGGCCTTGGAGCAAATAAATACGGCTATTCAGATGTAGCAATATCATACCATAACTTAAAATGGTACGCTTCGGCCAGCGTAAAAACCAATATTGCCGATGGGGAAACCTTAGTAAATCCAAATTTTGCAAAAGGTACCTCAACCGATAGTTTGTTTAACAATTACTTTAATTTAAAAACCTATTCTGCGGCACTAACACATTTTGTAAACGATAAAACTAAAATTTACGCAAGGCTTGGTTACGATGAAAGAGATTTTAGTGCAAAATATTTTTACACCGCCAACCCTTACGATGAGTCAACAGAAATAACCAATAGTTTATGGTCGCAAATTGGTTTTAGTAGCAACAATAAAGATCATTTTAGCAATGCCAACATCGCCTTTAAAACCACTAACGATTTATTTATTTTTAATCCGCTATTTACCCCCAACGAGCATACCACTAATCAATTAGTAGCCAATGCATTTCATTATTATCAATTATCAAATACTATAAAATTAGGTGGTGGTTTGCAGTACATCAATAAAGTTATTAACAGTACCGACAGGGGAGATCACGCTACCAATAACATAGCCTTATTTGTAAATGGGCAATCTAAATTTAATAACGATTTAACAGCAAATGCAAGTTTAAGAGCAGAATACGATACTAATTTTGGCTTAGAAATATTACCGCAATTTAGTTTAGCTTACCTGTTAGATAAACTTGTTTTACGTGGTTCGGTTGGTAAATCTATTAGAGCTGCCGATTTTACCGAACGTTATGTTTCTTCTTTAATTCCTAACCTTCCTGAGCTTAGAAATATTGGCAACCCCGTTTTAGAGGCAGAGCGTTTCTGGTCGTTTGAAGCAGGTACAGATTATTATGCTACTAATAATTTTAAAGCCAGTTTTACAGCATTTTACAGAGCAGGCAATAATTTAATTGACTATGTAATAACCAATGCCGATAACATTAACAATGCCACCAACTTGCAAGCTGGCTCAAACTATTTTTACCCAACTAATTTAAACCAAAGCAATACGCTTGGTGTAGAACTTAGCCTGCAAAAAAGCTGGCAACTAAGTGAAGATGTGTCTATTAGTGGGCAACTTAATTACACTTTTTTAAATACCACTTCTGATGGAGAAACGCCCTCAAAATATTTAGCCAACCACCCCAACCACAATACAAACTTTTGGCTTACGCTGCAATACCAACAATTTTCAATAAGCAGTGTTAATAATTTTATAGTTAGAGATGCCAGTTTTTCTGAAGGGCTTGGCATTGGTTTAGAAGAACAATATTTATTGAGCAACCTAAAAATAGCTTATACCTTAAACGATAAATTTAAGCCATATTTTAGAATTCACAACTTGTTTAACACCTCATATAGTGATGTAATTGGCGCACAAATGCCTTCCCGCTGGTGGATGGTTGGGGTTGCTTTTTAGCTACTTTGCGAAATTTTGAATGTGCAGTATCTCCCAATGGTAAACAGGAAGATACTGCGCAATCCGTTTCGTTTTACTACACGGCTTCGCAGTATGACGATAGAGGAATGATTTTTCTAACTACCAACCTTCATGTCCATCATCAATAATGAAACCACCTTGCACGCTATCTAAATTTTCAATTTCTTGCATAATTATATATGTTTAAAATATTAGCCTACTCTCTTTGTACGTTCCAATAGCTATCGGAACTGGATTTTCGGCATATTCCATTAATTAAGTGTTTTTCACTTCGGTTATTTTTTAACTGCTTTTTGTAGAATTAATTTTAGCAGCTATTAAAGACGACTTTTCTAACTACCAACCTGATATCTCATCAATAATACCACCACCTTGCACGCTATTCAAATTTTTAATTTCTTGCATAATTATATATGTTTAAAAGGTTAGCCTACTCTCTTTTTTATTGCTGATGCTTTTACACCTCGCCGGATTTTCGGCATATTCCGTTTAATCTTAATTCGAATTTAATTAAAATATATCAAAAATGCTATTTATTTCAGCAATTTAACATTTGTAAAACCTTAAGATTTTAAAGTTCAACATTAAGGTTTATCATTTTTACAAATATTTAAAGAACTTCAAAAGTTAAACTCTATTAATATTAAATTTGTAGATTACAAAATAAAATAGATTTACTTAGTTGAGAAAGCCATTTCCTTTTATTAAACAAGCTGGTATGATGGAGTGCGGCACCACCTGCCTCGCTATGATATTTAAGTATTATGGTTATTACAATATTTCGGCGGTTTTGGCTCGTGTATGTAATGTAAGCAAGCAAGGTACTAATTTGCAAATGCTATCGGATGCGGCAGAACAATGTGGCTTTAAACCAGAAGCTTATCAAATAGAATATAAATATTTTTTAGAAATAACCTTGCCTTGTATTGCACATTACGAAGGCAATCATTTTATAGTAGTTTATAAAGCAACTAAAAAATATGTTTGGGTTGCCGACCCTGCTTTTGGCAAAGACAAAATTGCCCGTGAAGTTTTCGAAAAAAAATGGAACGGCGTTGTATTGGTTTTAAAACCAGGATCAGATATTTTTAAAAATAAAGATATGGAAGACCTGGTGCAGCGCTTTCGTACCAAAAAGAAAACATTATACAGTCGTTTTTATAAACCTGCCATTCAACCATTTAAAAAGGTAATTTTTGAAATATTACTGGCTACTTTTGTTTTGCAATTATTAGGTTTAGCCTTGCCCTTTTTTACTAAAACTATTGTAGATAGTGTATTAGTAAATCAAAATATAAAATTGTTGTATGGTATTTTAGCTGCTTTGTTTGGCGTTTTTTTGCTTCAAATACTATTACTTTATGTACGTAATATTTTGTTGGTGCAAAGCAAAGTAGGGTTCGAGTTAGAGTTTTTTAGTCGCTTTTTTGAGCATTTTATTCGGTTAAAACAAAGCTATTACGATAACCATAGGCGAGAAGATTTTATGGCGCGCTTTAGGCTTAATTTACGCATAAGGCAATTGGCAAATCCTGTTTTAGTTAAAAATGCGGTTGACCTGTTGTTTATTTTAGGCTACATTCCGCTATTGTTTTTGTTTAACGTAAAGTTAGGCTTTATGGCATTTGGCTTTTCAACAATTTACTTATTGCTCACTTTGTATTTTACTCCTATCATCATTCATTTGTTAGATAAAATATTTTATAAAGATGCTAGTGTTTTAGGTAAGTTTTTAGATGCATTATTAGGTATAAAATCAGTAAAGTTATTAGGAGTAGAACGCGATAAATATTGGAAATGGCGCAGCGAATACAAGCGAAATCTAAATGTAGTATTACAAGCCGAAACTACCGAAATCAATTTATCTTCTTTTCAATATAGCGTTTATTATTTTAGTCAGGTTGCCATTTATTGGTTTGGTGCTTATATGGTTTTTAATAAAGAAATTTCTTTAGGCGAATATCTGGCATTTATCACCATATTTATGATAATTATGAATGCGCTAAATAGTGTTTCTATTTTATGGAAAAGCCTAACCAGCCTAAAAGTTGCATTAGATCGTATTAACGATGTTTTAATTGAAGAACCTGAAGTTGAATTGAATAAACTTCAAGTTCCAAAAATTAATCGATTTGTATTTGAAGAGGTGCAGTTTAAATACAATGAACAACAAGCTAAAAATGTTTTAGATGGCTTAAACCTTGAAATTAAAGCAGGCGAAAAAATTGGTATAGTTGGTAGAAATGGTGCTGGAAAATCAACACTAGTAAAGTTAATGGTTAATTTTTACGATCATTACAAAGGCAATATTTTAATTAACGATACCGAGTTGCGCAAGTTTGATGTTAGTGCTTTAAGAAGGAAGGTGTTTTTATTTCCGCAAGATATTTATTTGTTTAACGGCACTATAAAAGAAAACATTTTATATGCCAACCCATCTGCAAGTATAGAAGATGTAATTATTGCCGCTAAAAAAGCCGACTTACACGATTTTATTAAAAAATTGCATTTGGGCTATAACCAAGTTATTGGCAATGTTGGTTCTGGTTTATCTGGTGGTCAAAAATTAAAAATTGGTTTTGCCCGCTTGTTTATCGCCAAGCCCGATATAATAATTTTAGATGAAGCCAGCAGCCAATTAGATGTTGAAACCGAAAAGAAAATTATTGAAGCCGTAAACCATAATTTTAAAGACAAAACCATTATATCTATTGCACACCGCATTCATACTTTAAAAAATTCTGACAGAATATTAGTAATTGATGAAGGCAAAATTGCGGAAGAAGGCACTCACGAGGAGTTGATGGATTTGGAGGGTATTTATCATAGTTTTTTAAGTACTTATGTTAATTATTAAATGATATTTCAATGAAAGAAGCGCAAAAACAAAACGATATAGATCATTTTAAAGATTTAGAACCGCAACAATACAGCAATATGTATTTTGAGTCGGATGTGCCTCTGAAAGATGTTCGCAAAAATGCTATACGCATACTGGTGTATTTTTCTATCTTAATTTTTGGTTTAATGCTTTCTATGAGCTTTGTTATTGAATTTCCAACAGAAATAAACGTTCCCATTATAATAAAAAATGAAGGCCAAGAAGAAGTAATTCGTTTTCCGTACAATGTATATGTTGATGAAACTTTTGTTGCTGTGAATGATGTGGTTGAAAAAGGCGATCCGTTAATTAGCATTGGCGCACCCGAAATTACAATTTTAATTAATAAAATTGAAAAGGGAAAGAGCAATTTAGATTTGCAAAACACTTCAGAGGCGAAAGTATTTCAAGATCACGTAAATTTATTAAAATCGGAAACCGCCATTTTAGAAAGTGAAATTGATGCAATACAAATAGAAATTACTGACTTAAAAGAACAAGGCGATAAAGAATGTGATGCTATTCAAAATGAATATTTAAGCAATGTGGAAGTTTATAATGCAAAAAAAAGTGCTTACGAAGCTGGTGCCATTGCTAAAATAGAATTTCAATTAATTGATAAGGAAAAGAATCGGAATTTTGATGATTTGCAAACAAAGCTGCGCGAATACAAAACTTTAACAAATGCTAAGGCTTCTGAAATTGAAGTGCTGCAATCAAAAATTAATAGAAAAAATAAAGAAATACAAACCATTAGAAGCCAATACAATAATACTTATAAAGCTGTAGATAATGATTTGAAACATGCTGAAAATCAATTAAACTATAACTTTGGTTATTACAATATTGAAAACGGTAGATTAATTTTAAAAGCTGCTAATAGTGGAAATGTTTCTTATTTGTTTGATGGAGAAAAAGAACTAAAAAGCGGACAAATTTTATTAAAAATTCAAAACAACTTACAAGGCTTTTATGCGCAGGGTGAAGTAAAACCGCAAGTTATTGGTAAGTTTAAAGAAGGCCAAAATGTGAGTTTAAAAATTAACTCCTTTCCACACTTTGAATGGGGCATAATGGAAGGCAACATAAAAACACTTAGCAAATCGCCTAACGAAAAAGGTAATTTTACTATACGTTTAAACATTACAGATTATGGTAATTTACAATCATTAGTGCAATTAGGTATGAATGGCGTTGGTACTATTTTAATTGAAGAAAAAAGTTTTGCCCAACATATTACACACAAGTTTAAACGCACATTTTATGAAGGGATAGACTAGTTATTTTACTTCACCAATATTTTCTTTTGTTGCTTAGTGTATTCCCCACTTTCTAAATATAAATAATAAATGCTGCTCGGCCACGATGCTGTATTTATACTCGTGTTATTTTTAAAAGTACTGCTATAAACATTTGTTCCAATTAAGTTAAATATTTCTATAGTAGTTGTATTTACTGAGTTGGTATTTATATTTAAAACATTGTATGTTGGTGTTGGATAAACTTGAAAGTTGATATGAGAATCAAACTCAGGTACATCTGT
>ENA-ORXT01001951-ORXT01001951.1-marine-metagenome-genome-assembly--contig:-NODE-1951-length-26010-cov-12.557436_pt1 | contig 26010 bp, 42 predicted proteins | sample MGYA00237868_ERZ511482 | MGnify/ENA metagenome assembly ERZ511482
GCTGCACGGGTGGAGGCGTCCGCAGCACCCGCCGTGTCCGCAGCGTCCCCATCGGGTGACCCCATCGCAGTGATGTCGACGGACGCCTCTCGCCGACGCCGGGCGAATGGCCGGCACGCACACAGGTGCGGCTCTTAGGTACGGGGGGAACAGGCGGTTGCCTGGCAGGACGACGGAGGGACCTCACTCGCGCAGACCCAGAGGGGCGCCCGCCGGGCGGAAAGGGGGCGTGGCATCGCCGTGGCTGAGACACGGCGATGCGCACGCCCCCTTTCCGCCACACGTGTCACGATACGTCAAGAGAAACGATCCCCCGATGTCAACACAGGAACGCCTCTGATAGCGAGAAATGGTAACCCATTTGTGGGATCCCTGGGCTTGTTGGACTACTGTTTGAATTCCTCAGCACCATTCACACCGGTATTTTGGCTGTAGCTGAGTGGTACAATTTTCGAATCCCAATAGGGCTGGATATGCATACGTGGCATACGTGGCGTGCCACGCTTATGTTTTTCTTCCCACAAACGGGTTTTTTAAACTCCCTATTTTGTGACATTGGCTCAAGCAGGCTGCGGTTGCCATCCCGTTTGTTGTGGGCACGGGGGGAGCAACTACTAAGTGCACCCCTGTGCCCGCGGCACCCGCTAAGTCCCCGCGGCTGGGTGGCGCCATCGGGAGGGTTGCACCCTCCGGGTGGCGCGACGGAGGCTCCTCACCCAGGGAGCGCCGCGCGCCCGGCGGCGGCCATTGCGGGAGGCGCCACCGGGACGGTGGGCACCACCCACGCCGGAAGCGGCCGAAAGCCGGGCGCGTGGCGGAGCAGCGGGGAGGCGGAGCAACTCAACCAGCGGCGGCTCCGACGCGCGGAGGGCGGTGGGTGTGGGGGAGCTCAGCCTGGACGAGGCGCCTGGGGGAGCCGGGCGGGGGAGCCCGGCGAGGATGCGGGACCGCTAGGGGACGCTGAGAGGGCGGGTGCCTGGGGGAGCGGCCACGGCCGAGAGGGTATAAGAGAGGCAGGCACCGGGGACTAGCCTTGGTGCACGAGAAAAGGACAAGCGTTGAACCTCTCTCCTCGACTTCGGCACAGTGGGAGAGACGGCACGCTCGCGCACTCCGAATGCGCGCGCGTGGGACTTTGCGCTCACAACACCGGTCGCCACGCACCCCGCCTCGACTCTGAAGAGGGCTATGCGGAGCCTGGCTTGAGAAGCTATTCGGCACCTGGTGTCTGTGGCAATGGCTTCCTCCCCTCAAAAGCAAAAAATCTGCTGTGCTCCGTGTGGGAAGACAGCGCTGTGGTATCAATGGAGAGCGATCCGGAGCGGTGTGGAGAGAGACCATCGTCCGCCGCCACAGCCATCCAAGCGAACGAGGGAGGCGGTGGAAGTGATCGTCGGGGGGGATTCGTTAGCGTCTGCGGCGGTGCCGTTAGTGTCGTCGCTGGCTATGGCCCGCGGAAACGGAGACCTCTTGGTCTGGTGCCGCTTCGCAACGTCCAGGGGTGATGAACCTGTCAGCGTCCGCGTATCAGCCCCCTTTGTTCAGGAAGCGACTATCAGGCCGTGTGTGCCTACTCTGTGGGGCTCAGGCGTCACGTGCATGCCCGGTTAGAGTGCGAGTGTGTGTGCTTGTCTTCCCCGCGGCAGCGAAGTTAGTCGCAATGGGAAGATGAAAGCTCTGCCTTTCTCCTCGGCGCCCGGGACTAGTCCTCGATACCCGACCTTATCTATCCTCACAGGTGGCAGGCATCCTTGTTGCATGCCTCTATGTTGAAGAGTGAGAAACCGTCGCCGCCGTATGACGCCCGCGCGTGGGCTCGACTGCGGTGGCCCGACCAGCAGTGTGAGTGTAGAGTAGGTGCAGCACATGTCGTTTTCTCTCCGTACTTCCCCCGGCCTCCCGCGCTCACATTTTCGTGCCCCCCAGGCGCTGCTCGCCCTCTCGCCGGTCTCCTCATGCGTGCACCCTCGGCGCATCTTCCGCAGTGCGTGCCCCTAGCACGCCCCGGTTGTGGTGGGGAGGAACAGACCGTGTTCCTCTTCGGCACCCACGAAAGCCAGACTAGGAGTTTTGCTGGCGCTGCGGGCTACGGTGGCGCTACGTGAGAGCACGAGCGCATGGGAAGACGCCAGAGCAATGGGCACTGAGGGACAAGTGCCGGAGTCGCTTGCAAGCGGGGGTGCGCCGAGCGCGCCGTCGGGTGTGGGCATTTGGGGCCAGATTGGGCAACAGGCCGGCACATGCGTGCGCGAGGGCCAGATGGCCGACCACGGCACAGCCGATGGGTAGAAAAACAGTGGGTGGTGAGGGAAGACCGGAGAGATACAGAGAAGCAAGAAGGACACCGCCACCACACCACCCATTCTCTCAACACAGAGGCCGTTTCGGAGGTCAGGGGAAGGGAGCTGCTGCAGATGCAGCTGTCGCGCGCGCCGCATCACGAGTCCGCTGATGTCGACCGAGTACGCACGTTCATGTGCCTTGGCTGTGACGACGAAGGACGGCGAGGGACTGTTGGAGCGGCTTGCAGTATGGCAGGACCGCAGTGTCATACCGAGGGTGAGACGCCGCATACCGTGATACGCCACTTTTCCGTCAAAGCTGTTCACTGAACCCCAAGCTCTCTTTCATCAAACGCAGCACGGAGCGTTGTGGCGTATGCATTGACAAAGGAGTCGTGGGGGTCAGATGCTCATTGCTGACTCGCGGGCTCCGTCGTCGTCATGATCTCGCCAAGTCGGGCTTTCCACTAGAGCAGCGAATTATCACAGTTGGGGTGCTATAAGTCACAGTGCCCTCTGAAGACGGCACCGAGAGAAATCCCCAGTTTCGCCTCTACCACGAAACTGAGTGAAACTGGGTGAAACTGGGCACGCCCTCCGCCCCTGCTGTATGGGAGCTGCTACGGTCCCCCGCAGCCGCCGTCCCCCGCTGCCGCCCCCGCGGCCGCCCTTGGCTTCCGCCGTCGCCGCCCCCGGCTGTCACCGCCGCCGCCACCAGCAGCTGCCGCTGACGCCGCCGCCCGCTGCCACCGGCGCCCCGTTTTGCCGCCGCCGCCGCCTTCTGCCGCCCCCGACCCTGCCTGCCGCCACCGCTACCTCGACTTACTACCGCCGCTGTCGCCCCCCCCTGCCGCTGCCGCTTCAGTCTGCCGCCGGCCCCGCCCCCAGGCGCCGGCACCGCCACTTTCACCAGCCTCCGGCACCCTTGCCAGCCGCTGCCGCCGCTCTCGACGGCCACCGTCGCTGACCCCTGCTGCCGCCACCGCCGCCCGCGGCGGCCGCCGCCGCCGTCCCAATCCGCTGCCGCCCTCGGCGGCTTCCGCCGTCGCCCCCGGCCGCTGGCGCCGCCGCCCCCGACGGTTGGAGCTGCCGCCCTTGTCTGCTGCCGCCGCCGCCCCCGGCCGCTGCGACCGCCCTCGGTCGCTGCCGCCGCTCAAGACGGCTGCCGCCGCCCGGGCGCAGCGGGCCAAGAACCGTCGTCAAAAGCACGTCTATTTTTACCTGTTTCGAGCCTCTGGGAAGCCCGTGTTCCTGTTTGAAGAAACAGGATTCCTGTGCACAAAACGGATGGACCCCGCTTGACAGGCTCTCAGAGGCCATCCCATTTGAGGTCCTTGCATAATTGTGTTTGCGAGAACAGGAATTGTTCCTCACTCCACACACAGCGTCTGCTAGCAGGGCCATAGATGCTTCTCCGTCTCTCTCTCTTTCTGGAAGGGTGAAGTGTATACGTCTTATGTTGTGTCTCTCTTTTTACGAGTGCAGAGGCATCTATCCCGGCGAACAGATGATTTTGGCGCCCTTTCTGAAAAAAAAAACAGCATTGACAGAGCCGCAGGGCGGTTCGCAGATTACCTGTTGGCCTCAAAACACGCAAAAGCAGACGTGCTTTTGACGACGGTTTTGGGCCTGCTGCGCGGGCCGCTGTTGCCGCCCCTGGCCGCCACTGCCGGCGCCCGCGGCCGCTGCCGCCGCCGTCCCCGGCTGCTGGAGCCGCCGCCCCCGGCGGCTGTCGCTGTCGTTCCCGGCGGTTGTCGCCACCGTATTCAGCTGCTGCCACAGACGCCCCCGGCGGCTGTCACCGCCGCCACTGAGCGCTGTAGCCGCTCTCGGAGGCTGCCGTCGCCCCCGGCCGCTGTGGCCGCCGCAGGACGGGAAAACAGACACAACAACATATACTGTTTCTCACTCGGGGCGCTGCCACCGCCTACAGGCTTTAGATGGGCCCCTATCCTCTTGAAAGTACACAAACGAAGGTGCGCTCCAAAGGTTTCACCAGCCACATCCGCCTCTCGGGATGCAGAGCACACCCAGTAGGCCCCACAAGGGCACCCTGCTCAGCCCGCACCCGTTCGCTGCGTCGTCTTTACGCAGGCCGGGCAGGTGTTGTTCTCCTTAGTGGCGGCCTTGCATACCACCTCAGCCGATTTTTTCACACGCTCAGCTTTCTTTTTGGCCTCCTTAGTGGCCCTGTCCGCCACGCGGGCGGCCTCCGCGGCCACGTTTGCGGCGTGGTGTACCAGCAGGTCGACGGCGGGTTGAAAAACATTGCGGCGCACCGTCGCCTTGCCTTTGGATAGGCGCGCTGCCGCGGCGGCTGTGCGCTCCGTGGACATCCTGATCACCTCACTTGCTGCGGCGGTCGCCACCCCGTGCAAAACGCCGCGGTGGGAGTGCATAACCGTCGCTTTGCTGCAGCGGCGGTTAATCGTCACAGGATCGCACGGCCACGGGGCGCACGGTCGAAAGCTGCCCCGAATGTTGGCCGGGGTGAACGCCCGCCGCTCGTTGGTGAGCGCTGCCCCGAGAAGCAAGTCCCGCGCGAGCGTTCCAGTGACCATAGAGTGAAATTTCGCCTGCTCCCTGCGCCCCACCGCCCACTTCTCGTAAGATGCAAATGGCACCTCGTTGAGCGGCTGGCTGATGTGTGACGAGTTGGCGGCGACGAAGAAGAGGAAGACGCCCATGAGCAGGACGTCGGCCGACTCCCCCTCGTTGAACATGCCCTTGAGGACGTACACGTTGAAGTAAACCGTCCCGTTGGCCGCGATGAACGTCAGGAGGGAAGCGAGCGTGCTATTGCGAATGAACGTGGCGTTGGGGCTGTCCTTGCTCCGGGCCTCGACTCGCTGGGTTGTCAGCCGTCCGCCCCACAAAACCACCCTGGTCTCGTGGTCGTAAAACACCGCGTCGGGGCGGAAGGAGTGCTTGTACAAATATCTTGAGAGTTGCTCACAGAAGCCTTGGAAGTCCTCTATCACCTGCGACCTCGCTCGCTAGTCTGCCAGGGCTTTTCAAGTTCGCCAGCCGAGCCATTGTCGGTGAAAAACGACCCACTTCCGCACCCACCGCAAAGACTCGGCCACCACCCACCGTTTGTGGACGACCTCCGCGATTTGCATGCATGAGGGGGCGAGGTTATTGATGGAGAAGGCTTGTAGAACGGTGAGGAGCGCGTCGTCTTGGTCAGACGTCTGCAGATGGTTGCCATGACGAGGTCCCGCGCCACCCCCGGCGCGTTGCCACGCCTTCAGCAGCGTTTTTTCTGACACGTCGGCTTCTGCAGCTACAGCCGCTACAGACGCACAGACCGATGGAAGGTCCTGAAGAGCAGCTTTTAATAGCGCGAGAGCGTCGGAGGCTGGCTTCCTCGCCCGTGGTGGCGTCATTACTGGGGAGAAAGTGACCTCGTTGCAACCCGAGACCAGAATCCCGGTTGTCCAATTTCGGTCAGATTGGTCTTGTCAAGGCCGCGACTCATTGCCAACAATTTAGAGATATGGGCTATTTAGTACGCTACACGAAGCCACGGGCGTGCTCTGGCGCCAAACACGCCCTTAATGCTATTTCTGCACGGACAGCTCCGGTACTTGATCAAAACGGTGGGCTACATTGTCGATAGCGATAGCCAGGCATCGCTGTTGTCTGACAAAGCTATTTTCCCGTCAATGACGATTGGAAGGCACATCCGTCCTAATATTTCGAACCTTCCAGAATCATGCAGGCCGTGCAACAGTTCCAGCAGCCACGAAAGCCACGTTGAAGCATCAGGTGAATGACGTGAGTTTTTTTTCGTGGCTCGAACTCGGAGATACTGAAATTCGGAGATCACACGCGACAGCGAGCTGCGCAAGCGCCCCGGCACCGACAGGGCGCACGTCCATATCCAGTCTGGCGCGTGTTGTAAGGCAGCCTTTACACGGTGTCTGTGCGAGCTCAGCGGGCCTCGGGACGATTTGCGTTATTGCGGGTGGTTCACTTCTGAATCATGCCTCGCAGAGGCGGTGACCCAAAGGCGCAGATGCAGCTTCCGCTGTGTTCACGGCGGGACTGATACAGGAACATCAGGCGAGGCGCACTCTTGGCACAAAGCGCGACTTCTATGAGAAAGAACGATGTGAACACCTGAAAACATGTGCTTGGACATCTGTCTGACGCCTGTCAGCGCTCGAACGCTTGCCGTGAGCCATGATGAAGGACCAGCGATCGGAAGAGCCGATTAGCTCATGAGGAATGTATCAGACAGGGCTCAAAACATCTGCACTCCCGAGGGCGGGCCAGCCATCGAACAAATGGGAAACCCGAAAGGCCGCTGGGGTTGAAGATCGCCCACATCAACGCTAAAAGCATCTGTGACGCCAAAGAGAACAGATGAAGGCGCCATGGACAACCTCTTGGCCCCGCAGCTGGAGTGACAGGCAGGGAAAGGTGCCACGGTCTGACACCGACGGCGTGAAAGTGAGGCTTCTGGTTGAATATATGGGTCCTACGAACAGCTCACGTCCGAGTCCCGTCTGGCAAGTGTTGTCTTCTCGCATTTTTTATGGGTCTGCTGTCGCGCACCTGGCCAAATTCGTGGGCACCCAATCGGGAATTTAGTTTATTGATTGGAGATCTCCCCACGCCCCCCTGGGTGGTCGACGCTGAAATGGACCACGTCCACACTTAGGGCGGTTTCGAAAAGAGGTCTGTTCGTTTTCCACCTGCTGGCAACAGCGCAGGTGCAGTCAGACACCGGCCCGTGAGAAATACGTGCGTTCGTCCATTTCTAAAAGGATCACACAAGACGCTGTGTGTTGTGATGCCAATTACTCTGGTTCTCGATGACTGGCGCGTTCAGTTGGCCAAAGTCGCCCCACCCATGTGCTGAGAGCGGGGGGCCTGGGGTTGCACGCTCATAAACATGCATGGAAGTCCCCCGAAGGCAGACAGAGGTGTGGCCGCCCCCATATCTAGCAGTGTGGACCAACCAACGCCTCGGCACCATTCGTGTGGGCGTTTGCGAGCGGAGCTCCTCTGAGGTTGGCCGTGGGCGTCTGTGGGCAGATTGACCCAGCATCTGCCAGAGTGGGAGCTGAACTGCGTGGCTAGAAAGCAGGTGGCACCACACATGTGTCCACCGCTCAATGACCTAGCTTCTCTCCTTCCCAGCATTCACGCCACCACCCACGAACTAAGAGGAAAAGTGAGTCGGTTGGACGCGGCAGATGTGCCCGTTGGCCGGTGGTACCTGTCTGTGTAAGTTGTCATGCAGACTGCCACGCCGATCGGGTAGCAGCAGCGGGCACGTACTAGGGGTGAACGCTGAACAGGACGGCCTCTGTCCCGTATGCGGCTGGGAGAGGGGGTTTGCTGGCATTGCTGCTTGCGTAACCGGTTCTACTGTCCGCAATTGGACCATCCCTCTTGGTCGATAATCTCCCATCCTGGTTGGCGTTTTGTGGCCGCTTATAATCTGGCACGGGCTTTCTGGTGGGATGTGTTTGATGTGTCATGGTGGGCAGCAACGAAGGTTTCAGAGCGAAATTCCCTCTTCCCAGTGCTCTGTGAACAACGCCGCTCGGTCCGGCAGAGCTAGCGGCAGAGACGTTGTCCCTCACTCAAAAAAGAGCTGCTGCTGTGATGCTTGTGTGTACGTCTCTTGCTGGCTGTAACCTCGCCCGAAGGGGCCTTTTTGCTTGCCGCGCACCTTGCTTCGCCTTAACCCCTCATCCTCCAGCCTCCCGGCATGTTCTCGCACACAGCTTTGCTCGGCCTCCGTCGTATGGCGCTCTCGGAGATTAAAGACGATGATGATGAGATTGTTGTGGCCCTGAGCGCGCACAGCATCCGTCTACATTGGACCGCCGCTGTTTCCCGTCTCGTCCGATGTTTGAGGACGGGTGGCTCTTGCCATGGGCGACGCCAACTCAAGCCCCACGACTTCTGCTCGGGAGTTTACAACATCATGCGCGCCTACTTTCGTGTGCACGAAATGCCGCCCCTCAACAGCGCCGCGGACTTTGAGCACAGGTTCCGCATGCCACGGGCGCTGTTCCAGAGTATTTACGATGATGCAAAGAACGAACTGTTTTTCCAGCAGCATATCAACGCAACGCGACAATTGCAGACACACCCCCATCAAAACATCTTCGGCGCACTGCGGGTGCTCGCCTACGGCGAGGCAACAGACCGTGCTGAAACGTACGTCCGCTTCTCGGGCTCCACCATTCGACAGGCCGTGGGGCACCTCACGCGCTTCATTGTGCAGCGCTAGCAGTCGACCCATCTGCGCAAGCCGACGATTAACGAACTGCGGGCATCCTGGCGCGCAACGAGAAGCGCGGCCTGCTTGTATGCATCGGGTCCCTCGCCTGCTCTCATTGGCAGTGGGCAACATTCCCCAAATGGCACGCGGGAGCGAACCAACAGCGCCACGGGACCCGCAGTAATGTGATGGAGACGATATGTGACGAAAACCTTCACATTCCTCAGTTCATTTTCGGTGCTCCCGGTTCCTTGAATGACTTGAATGTGTTGTATATTTTGCCTGCTTTTTCTGACGTGTGCGCGGGTGTATGGCCTTCTACTTGCCCATTCTCTATCAACAGTTGGCACCGCAACATGCCCTACTACCTGGTGGATGGCATCCACCCGAAGTACCCCATCTTTGTGGCTCCCTACCCCATCCCTGTGACGTCCGAAGAACAGGCAATCAACCGTCTACAACAGGCGGTGAGCGAAGACGTTGAGCGGTTGTACTCTGTGATGACCTCTCGCTTCCACGTGGCGCTTCGCCCTGCCCGGGCCTTCCACATGGCCAACATCGCGCCCACTGCCCGTGCAGTGGAAAGCATGCACGACATGATCACCGTCCTACGGCGGAACGGCTACGTCTCGCGCCGGCGAACGTCGCATTACTCCCATCAAAGTGATGACACGCCTGCCGATTTGGGTGGCCCTTTGGGTGTGGCACCGGCATCCAATTTTGATGATGAAGGGGAACCTAGCGGGTGTACCGGAGAGGGCGACGGCGGAGGCGTCCACAGCAACAGTGGCGGACGTGTCAGAGGGTTAGGCACGGACAGCGCGCCGTAAACCGCCGGCGAGAGCGGAAGCGGATGCGATAGGCGAAGGATGCCGCCCGTCGGCAGTAGCGATGACGACTTGGATGGTGGGGGTGTGGGCGGGACCCCACTCGCTGTTTGCAGGGACGTCGGGAGATGTAGTGTGAGGGTGTCATCACCCACGACGGGCGGCCGCGGTGGTGGAGCAGGTGCTGATGGGGCGCCGACCGCCGTCAGCGGAGGCGTGGGTGCAGCTGGTGCGGGTGGGGGTCTGCCAGCTGCCGGCGACGACGGCGACGGTTTTGTGTAAGTAGGGCCACTAGCCTCGACCTGTAGCTGTGGAGGTACTGGGTGTATCCTGGGTCCGGTGACAGCCAGCACCTTGCCCAGCGTGTCCGCCCTGGCGGACCCCTTTGCGGGCAGCTTTGAGCCAATACTGGCGGCATGGGGTCGTGCGACGGACGCAGTTGAAAACCACTCTCTCTGTAGTGATCTGGCGGTCCATGCTTGGAAGGCACAGGAGGAGCTCCTTGCACCGTACGAGTAGATTAGCTTCATTTCGTGACAATTTCAATACCTGTTCAACCAGAACATCGAGCTTTGGAACGCGAATGTGCCGGTCAAGTTGTCCCAAACCTTCGAAATGCGGCTCACACGAAATTGTGTGACTTGCTGGTTCTACGACAGCCTCCGTCTTGGTGCTCTGCAGTGTGTTGGTGGTGCAAGAATCAGTACTGTGTCGCGATGTGTTGAGACTCCTCCGTCACTTCCCCCACCCTCCCAGCTTCTCATCCTTTCCCCTCATCGTCCTGCGCCCTTCTTTCCCCTACCCCTGCCTTCAAAGACAATTTGGATGCCAAGCCATCCGTCGCTCCAACCACGACGACGGTCTTCGGGTGCAGTCGCTGGAGTTTTGGTGACTCTGGACAACGCGGAGGCCGCACGTGTAGCCCCTGCGAGATGAGGAAGCTGACCGGTGGCATCGTAGCGCATGTCGGGGGGTGACGGGCGTGTTGAGCAGAGGAGCCATCGCCACCGCGGCACCGGCGGCTGAAAATACAGCGGCCGGCGAGTGGCAGGAAGTTCCCATGGCGCCGCCCACGCGTCCGCAAGTGCCGCCGCGCCATGTGGCAAAATGGAAGGCGCCTGCGAAAGATGCGGTTACTGCGAAGAATGGTGGTGGAGTCTGCGGCGGCTAAAATGGTGGCCGTGCCTCTCGAATGGGCTACGTCTAAGGCACGTGCACAAGCCGGCGTCTTTCGTGCGGTCGCCATGGGCGATTACGCCTCCAAAGCCACCCCTTGGGCCTGAAGCTCTGTTGCTCTTTTGGGAGCTGGCCACTGTCAGTGACGTGGCGGCCGGTGAAACAGGATGCGTAGAGGCCCTCGGGGGTCGCTTCGCTGACGCGGTAGGGCTGCCTTTGGCGCAGTTACAGCGCGTGTTCGAGCACGCTGTGTATGTTGGCGGCGACATTCCATAGTTGTACCTCCCCCTCCCCCCCCCCCCCCCCCCACAAACCCCCCCCCCCCCCCCGGCCCCCCCCCCCCCCCCTCGCCCTGAGTGTGTCTGAAGACAGGCAGAGGCAAGGGTTGATGGCTGCCAGCATGAACACCGCGGCCGCCGCCGCATCAACGACGGCATCTGGCCCGCAGAGATGCGGTCGGCTCACATGGACGCTGTCCGGTGCTGCCGTAGCACTCCGCAGTAATCGGTGCGCCCGCGCGCTAGCTGCCATGGTCTCACGCGCATCTCCGACAGGTGGCCCGCGCCTTGCCTCCACGGCCTTTGGCTGCGGCGTATTCTGCCGCCGGCCTCCGCATACGACTTGAAATGGACTGCGGTTAGTGCAGTTGTGGTGGGCGGCGTTGACACAGCCGTTACTGGGGTGCCGTTGCAACGCGTCAAACAACGAGCCGCCGCGGCGGTCCGCAGCGCCAGGTAACTTCCAGGCAGTGTCCGTCGGCTGGCACAGGCGAGAGGCGGCGGTTGTGCGTGGCGATGCAGCAAGACAGCGCCGCTGAGGGTGCGGGGGCGTCAGCACCGCCGCTACCGGAATATTGCGGCGGCGCCGGCCGGCAGTGGCTCGACGGCGGGACGCCGCGGCAGGGGGTCTACGGTGGCGAACGTGCTGGCAGGCAACTGCGCTGCCGGTCACCGTGGCGCCTCCAAAACATGGGCTATTGCCGTGCCCCAGCCGCCGCCTCGCATCAATTCCGCCACGCGGCGCAGCGGCCGGTGATGTGAGCCGACGCCGAGCTGCCGCCGCTTCCGATTTAACTGGGGCCCAGGGCTCTGCTGAGCGCTACTGTGCGGATGGTTGCCTCGTGTGCGGCGCGGCTTTCATCTTATGAGGTTGGTTGCCTGAGACGCTGTTGGTGCATGGAGAGCGCGGCAGTGTGGTGGGGGTGGAGGGGCGTGGGCGGTGCCACTTTGACGACTGCTCCTCGCGGCTCTATGAGCGCACGCGCACGGACGATAGTTTCGTCTTTACAAAAAGAAATGAAATAACCTATAGGAGTCGGAACCGATTTGCCGGTTTGATGCGCCCCGATGTCACTGTCAAGTAACTTGAAGTAAACATTACGACCAACTACGGCGCTGCGATTAGAAATGTGGTACCACGGTATACAGAGCAATGGCTTTCTACCCCTTGACGCAAGCGTCACTGCACCACTTGCCGCAGTACGAATTTTACGTCGTGAGCGAATCTGGGTACGGAGCAAATCACACCAATATAACGGTCCTTTCGTGACATACCTGTTCGGGCCACATTTTTTCTCGACCGCAGCAGACGCAACGTTTGAAACCGGGATGATTGATAAACATTTATCGCATTCCCCAATTCCAAACAAACGAGCACTGTGTGGGGCATTTTCCCACAAGACCAACCGCCTTTGATGTCGCTCGGACGAGCGTTGCCATCTATTGATGCGAGACTCTGCATGAGGTTGAGAGGTCGATTCCCATCGGCACACTTTGAATACAGCCAACTCCGGAACCGCCTGCCGCTTCGGCCTCCCGCCTACGGGCATCAACGCAACGGTTCTTTCCCTGCCGCACGCGGCAGCCGCCGCCCCCGTCACCTCTTGCGCCCCCCCCCTCCACTGCCGCAGTTGACGTTGCCGTCGTGGGCGCCTCCACTGTATCCGCTACTACCCCCATCAAGAGATTCTACTGTCAGGCGTGCCGTGCACGCCAATGGTTGAGCTATGTATCGTCGGGGCCAACAAGCAGCGCAGGTCGGGCCGACTGGGCGAAGGGAGGAAGCCGCGGTGTATACTGGAGCGAAGGCGTGCTGTACCCGTAGCGCAGGTGGCTGCGAGAGGGCGAGGGAAGAGTGCCTCGTTGTGCGCTGTAGGCGGCGACGTGCTGTCCCCGCAGCTGCATGCAGCTCTTCCGAGCTCGTGAAGTGGAGCATCTTTGTGGGCAGAGCGACGTGGACGGGAGAGTGGGGCCAAGAGGTGCTGCAGGAGGTGGTAGCGAGGAAGGTGTGCCCCTTTTGCCTGAGGAGGGGCGCCCAGTCCGCGAAGATTCTCCCGCTGCCGCTCTCGCCGTCCGCTTCGCCGTGACCGCTCGTAGCCGTGGCAGCTGTTGCACTCATGCCGTGGAACTCCGTCAGGTCCCATCCGTCGTGTCTGACGCGTCCGCCACACTTGGGGACCTAGCCCGCAGCACGTCTTTCGTAGCTCCTTGCGGGTCAAGAAGGCCGGACGCAACGCCAGTTGCGCCGGCGCTCCTTGTCCATGGGCGCCTCCATGATGCTACCTACATAGGGTCGCCCAGGGTAACCTTTGGGGTGTCGCCCGCTGGCTCATGACCACCCCGAAGAGCGTCTCCCGCTGTTGTTCCCGCCGCCACTCTTTCGTGCCCACTCCAAGCAGGCCACGCATTTTTTGTTGCGTAGTCACCCTTGTGACGGCATTACGAAAAACTTCATCACGTGGAAATAGTAGGTCTTGCCGTTCTCGCCGGTCTGCGGTCCTGGCTTCCTCCCCGCGGAAGCTCGACCGTTGTCGAGCGCCCGTTTTTTCGCCGCCGTGGCCGGGGTGTTTGCCCCGTCGCCCACATTAGCAGCGCCCGCCGCTACGTACATTTGCCTTGGCGTCGACATCTCGTCGTGCGCATGTCCGAGCTCGGCCTTGCGGTCGACAACCTGCGTGTAGCCGCCCTCCCCGGACGATGCGCAGCGCGCCCTGTCCGTCCTGTTGCCCGCCCGGCGTTCTCGATGCCGGGGGCGCTCGATGCTTGGCCCTGTGTGGATGGCGGCGCGCCGGGTGCGGCGCCTTCTCCACCCTCCGTGAATTTGTGCCTTGAACGCACGGCGAATGGCCACGAGCCATCTTGAAATTGGGTCTTGCCCACTGTCTCCGCGGCCCATCTACAATGCCCCACGTAGTAGAAGGCCGCCACCATCTCCTTCGCACTAGAACTTCCGGCGCCGATGCTGGTTGTTCTGCGCGCCCCAGGTTAGGAAAGGTTGAAACGCAGAGAGAATATGGGATGGGGGATCAAGGTGACGTGGTTGACTGCCTTGGGCTAATGCGTGTGTGCGAAGGTGCTTTGTTAATTGTCTCTTCCAAGCGCCCCTCTCCCCATCAAAGGCACTCCTCAAGTAGTCCAAGGTGGAGCACTCAAGCCCGCCACGCACACACGCCCGCCCACACTGTCAACCAAAACGCTCACCAGATCAAAGCATCAAGGATCAAAGCAAAGCGCACACAAATCAGAGCATCAGAATCGCAAGAACAGAAAATGTTAATTGCAAACATTCACTCAAAATCAGACGAACACATATCTCAAACTATCCAGCGGTTGCCAGACCGCGAGGAGACCACACTGGTGGGCAACTGCGAGGTATGGCTGGTGGGCAAGTGGGAAGTCGAAGTGGGAAGTATGACCGCTTGTCTAGTTCGGAGGACCTTTGGGCCGCGTCGGGGAGTGGCCGGTTCGAACTCCTGCAAACGCCTGGTTTCTTGAATTTGATTTTGCAGCAGCAGCGGCTGACAGCGGCGACGCGCAGGACGTTCAAACACGCTCCTTTCCTTGACAGCGCCTGACAGCTGACCGCATCGGCCGGTCGGAAAGTGTTTAGTGTCCGGTAAGTCCGCCGCAAATCTTGATCTCGTACAAACGATGCCCGCCATCCTGACTCTTTTCAGCCGCAATGTACTTATTACCAAGTGTTGTTATGGGGCGTGCTTGAAGTCAGAAGAGTCCCATCGTCTTGACGTGCTCGTCATACTTGATTCTAGTGGGCTCCGTCGTTATTGGGTCTGTCGCCATTTGGTCGGTAGAGCAGTGCTCGAAGATGACTTCGTCCGTCGTGATGGCATCCCACACAAATTTGTATGGCATAATGATATGCCCGAGCAAGTGGTCCGACTGCGTCAGGAGAAGATTAACGTCTCGGATGAGCTTGTTCAGCCAAACAGCTTTGTTGATGGCCTCACGGAGAGCCCTGTACTCCGCCTCCAATTTAGACATCGCCGCCGGCTTGTGTATGTCGGCGGCCCAGCCTACGGCCGCTCCGCCAATGATGAGAATGAAGCCGGTCGTGGATCGCAGCGTCTCGCGGTCACCTGCCCAGTCCGCATCGCTGAAACGTTGGAAGATTGTAGCGGTTCTAGGCACCACCACGTTGGTTCCTCTTGCAGCCAAAGTGACCTCTTGATCAGCTTGGTCAGTCTAAGGAGCTGCCCCGGAAATTGACCCACAGCTCAGCCCTTTCCCAACGGGAGAAGGGGATCACGGCAAAGCCCGGGGGGGAATTGTAGTCCAAAGCACAGTTGGTTTCAATGAAACGGCGACGGGGACGGCCTCCCCACTGCCAATAAACCCACTCTCAACCCGAGCGCCAGCGGCCAAAGTAGCCACACCAAATGCTCCCAGCAGCTACATCCCTTCAAAGCGAAAAGTTCAAACAAGTAGTCGGGGGGTGGGGAAAACCACAGGGGAAAACCCCCGCCCCCGACCAGATCCGATCTCCATGAAAGTCGGACAGGACGTTCCCTAGCAGGCCCGGATCGGGATATTTTTGGGAGCCCCCCGGGGGTGTGTTGTCAACAGCGGAGGGGCCACGCCGCTTCCAGCCGCGGAACTCCAGACCGCCACAAAGATGCCCGACGCGCACTTGTCGTATACCAGGCCCTTGTCGACAGACCTCTTGACATATTGGAGCATGCGCCTCACAGCCGCCAAGTGCTCCTTGGTGTAGCCCGACACGAAGCGGCTCAGCTTTCCGACCGCAAAAGCAAGATCAGGACGCGTCCCGACCATCAGATGCATCAACCTTTCGACCACTCAGCTCACGGAAAATACTCGTAGCTCTCCTCTGACTTGGTCAGCTGCAGCCCGAAATCCAGCGGCATCGTGATCGAATTGCAGTTCACCCTTTAAAAATTCTCGAGCACCTGAGTAGCATACATGCTCTGCGACAGCTTGAGAGTGCCCGGCGCCTTGTCGCGACTTATCTCCATCCCCAGGATGACCGTGTCCTCGCCCAGGTCCTTCATCTCGAACCGTTCACGATGCGCAGTCTTGATTTTTTTGATCGCTTGTAGGCTGCATGCCATGAGCAGAAGATCGTCGACGTGCACCAGGACGATGATGATCTCGCCGTCATCCATCTGGAGGTAGAGGCATGTATCCGCATCGATATTGTCGAACCCCTGAGACTTGAGGAAGGCGTCAAGCTTGGCGTACCAAATCTTGAGGGCTTTCTGAAACCCATAACGTGCCTGTAGAAGACGGCACACCATTTCCGGATACGTGGCATCGACATACTCATCGGGCTGCTCTTTTAAGACCTCTTCATCAAGGTCGCTGTGCAGGAAAGCCGTCTTGACGTCCATCTGATGCAGCTCCCATCTATCCATTGCCGTCATTGCCACGATGCATCGGATGGTAGTACACTTTTCAACCAGTGCGAGCATCTCGTTGAAGTCAATCCCCTTGATCTGCCGATTGCCCATGATGCACAGACGAGCTTTGTTCCCGGTCGTGTTGTTCCCATTCTTTTCCAGATCCCTGAACTTGTAGACCCATTTTCCATTCAGCACTCGTCGGCCGATCGAGCGATCCGTCAAACGCCACGTTTTGCTCTTCCGGATAGCTTCCATTTCCTGTTCCATTGCAGCCCGCCACTTGGCCGCTTCCTTCCTTTGAACTGCTTGCCTGTATGTCATGGGCGCTCGTGAGCAACCAGGATCACTGGACGCCAGTACTCGACCGGACATCGCCGTGTTCTGCTGCTCCAACGAAGCTTATCGTACGAGACGCCAGCATCTGAGTGGCACCTGTCGATATGTCAGAGCCAGCTTCATCGTCTTCCCTGCCTTAATCGTCGGCATATTGAGCATCATCTGCCTCGCCGCTGCTACCAGCATCGAAAATGGTCCCGTCTTCGACGACGACGTCTCAGAAAGAGTCGTCTGAAACTTCTGCAACTTCACTCATGCTCTTCTCAGAGAACATGACGCTTCGCGCCTTGACAACCTTACCGTTGTCCAGAATGACCTTTAACGCCTTGCTACCTGTGATGGCCGGACACATGGCCCCCACACTCGGGGAACAAGATCCCCGAGAAAGATGTCCCACTGACACTTATTTCAAATTTTTCCGTTGGCGATCCACCTGTGATCACCCCGTGGCTCACCAAGCAAGACCGCGATCTCGAGACTTCCCTGGGACTAGTAACTCCCTGGGCGGGTCCCCAGGTAGGGGCCTAATTTTGTGTAAACCCGACTTGGACTATTGACCAACATTGCACCGCGCCTCTGACCTCGGGGCGCCGCGGGCGTGTCACGTAGCCATCTTCCCCCGCCTCTATGAAAGGCGGTATTCGAATATTCGGCCGTCCTCCGCTGAAGGCAACTCAACCTTCCTCGGGGTGGTGGCGGTGCGCCAACCCGCCTCGGGGGGAACCTCGTCGGTCCTCCTCTTCTTGGCTCATAGCGCTGCGAACGACGCCCCGCATCGTCAGGTTTGCCTGAGTCCGGCCGGGTATATGGCCGATGGGGGGGAGAATGGAGACCCCCCTGGTGTCGAGGTGCCTGCTGTTGGGGGGGATGGGTCTTTCCCCCACGGAGGCGGAACGTCGGTAGATGATCGCCACACCAGTGCATGCACGACGGATGCGGGGGCCCGCTGGCAGCGGACTTTGTTCCAGCCCTTGCCCTCGAGCCTCGATCCGACTGGGACTCGCCCCCCGGCGGGCGCCCCCACGGTTTGTACTCACCCCGAGGCGGCCCTGTCGGAAGCTGGCGCTCAGTTCGGTGTAGGAAAACTGCCCGACGATACCACGTGGGGCGGTGGATTTGTGCCACCACCGGCACGGGAACCTGCGGGTGAGAGCTGTTTTCGCACGAGCACAGCGCCGGGATTCACGGTATCGGTCCCCTGGCCCTCGGGCCCGGTGGGAGATCCTCTCTCGGTGCTTGGGAGGACGAAGAGATGCCAGACTCGGCACGGGAGCCTGCGGGTGGGAGCTCCAGTCGTGCTCCCTCAGGCTCACGGGGTGCCAGGGATGGCCAGGGTCTCGAATGGCGAGACGCCGTGGCCGAGGTCGTTCGGACTGAAGTTACCCGATTGCTAGTTATGATGTTGAGGGGCTCTACGCCCTGGCCCGCTGAGCGCCGGGGCTGAGCCCGACGCTCTTCCCGTCGGCACCGACGCGACAATTCGTCGTCGTTGTCGACCACTGACGCCTCCCGCTCGGGGGACGAGTCAGCTGTTGCGGCCCTACTTGGTAGTTTCTGCGCTACCCTGACGCTGTCGACGGTAAAGGAGGGTACTCAGGGTATTGACCCGAGGACCCAACCGACTCCTGACTCGGCGGGGGGTGAGAAAGTCTGGGGGGCGGCGCAACAGGTACCCCGTGGTATTGACCCGGGGTTCCTGACACAACTCTCCATCGCGACCGGTGCGGAGGCGGAGGGGTGGCCGATTCAAACGACCCCGACACCACCGACTCGGGTGGTGCCGCCCAAGATTGTGGTGAACCACCTGTACGACCGGATGATGTTCGATTGCGAGACCTACGCGCTAGACAAAAAGTCGGTTGTCTACACGCGGCGCCAGGCCCGTACTTTGGGCCGGTGCAAGAAGGACGTGGCTCAATCCTTCGGGGTACGCGACAAGTGGAAAGGTTCCTCCCCGACCAAGGTCTTCCAGTTCTTGCGCAAGGTCGCCAAGGCCTGTGACGACAACGAAATTTCGAAAGGCGAAGTCTTCTACATACTTCATGACTTTACGAAGGATTCTCTCAAGTCGGAGGTGATGATGGTTATGCCAACTCGACGGGCGGGTCACCCCGGCAAGGTCACTTTCGACCTGGAGCGCAACAACTGGACGCTCTGGCGTCACGTCGACGAGGCCTCAGTAGCTACTCTCGTCGAGACTCTTGACGTCACGGTCCAACGGGACGACGAAGACGAGTTGTCATTCGCCGAGCGCCTACGCAGCCTCAACACCGAGTGCAGGTTTATGTACGGCGAGGGCGCGCTCGAGACCGTTCTGTGGAAGGTGTCCGCCGCGCCGCGCGCGCCACTGTTCGGGAGAGGAACACCCCCGACATGACTATGGCGGAGTTAGCTCGCGTCTCCCAGACTAAGGGCGACGAACACCGCTGGCTACGACTCGAGCAGCTTAAGGAGCGGACCAAGAAGCGAGAAGTGCCCGCGGAGGAGGCCCGGCTGCGGCGGCAAGCTCGTGCGGCCGCACTTCCCCGGGTCACAGGGGGAACACGGGGTGACCCACCGCGGGACGCGCAAGTTCGGGTCGTCGGGGCCGTGGACGCCCCTACTTCTGGCGCCCGGTACAATGCAGTCCGACCCGGGGCACCGGACGGCTCGACTCCCTGGGGCGGCGATATCTCACGCCGCCGGCCTCGACAGAGGCACGAGTTTCTAGACCCGAACTCCGGGCGGGAGAGTACCGTTGCTGGCAGTGTGGCAAGGTGGGTCATTGGGCCGAGGTGTGCCTCAACTTGGAAGCCCGCCTACGCGACCCATTGACGATGGCCAGTCGCTGGTCCCCTATCGGGGCGCCCTCGGGCTTCCGCGATACCCAGCGGATGGGCCGGCGAAGAGCCGGTGCCCTTCCCAACGAGGACTTCAGCTCAAGCGGCGATCAGCCGGCGCCGCTTGATAAGGGGGAACTGCAGGCCGAGCCCGAGTGCGGACCGGCCATCTCCTATGAGTCCGAAGAGGGAAGCGAGTAACCATTGGTGTTGGGCCCTCCCTGTGGTGACCGGTGGACCCAACCCAGGGCGTGGAGGAGATGCCATACGCATCCAATCCCGACCCAAGGGGATGCGCCCTCGGGACGCGCCCCTCCCGAAGGGTCTGGATGGCCGGAATGTGGTAGCCATCCTGGCGGGGTCCAACTATCAGGTGGCCAGCCGCATCTGGTGGGACGCGGGGCGTGAGTTGGCCCTCCACTTCATTGTCGACACAGGGTCGTACGTCTCCCTAGAACGGGAAGCGCTGCTCCCCCCGGAGATGCAGGTGGGGCCCTGAGACGCGGCGACCGCGCAGTTGTTTGACGAAATTGGGGGACTCCTTCCCATCACAGGCACCGTGACTCTTACGGTGCGATTCGGCACTTATTCAACCCCAGTCACGTGTCGAGTAGTGCGTGGCATTTCGGTCCCCCTACTGCTAGGGACCGACTACACTGACGTCCATATCCGCAACATCTGCGGGCCCAAGGGGTACATCCAGTTACGAGATGGATGTAAGGTCCCCATCCTCCGTTGGGGTAAGACGGTGTCGTACGCCAGGGAGGACCAACCCGGCAAGGCTTTTTCCGCTAGTGAGGCGGACGCCAAGGTGCGTCTGGCGCGCGAGGTGGCTCTACCCCCGCGGTCCAGGAGGTACGTCCAAGTGCAGACGTTATTCCAAGGGAATGAGGTCATCACCCAGCGCTATCGAATGTATGAGCGCCATCGCGTGCATGTGGCAACTGGCACCATTGACTGCACCGCCAACCAGACGTGGTGGGTGAAAGTAACCCATACGGGGAATACGAGTAAGCGACTCCCCAATGGCATGGTCCTAGGGCATATGTCGGCCTACTCCGGTACGGTAGCCGCCATATTCTGATAGGAATGGACTGCACTCAGTCCCAGTCCGGCCACCGCGCCCGACGCGACGGACCCCGTGGAGGAGCCCCATGTTCATACTTCGAACGTACCCGAGGGGTTGCGGCCTCAAGTGCTCGCCCTACTGGAGAAGCACCGAGCCCTCTGAGGTGGGAACTCGGGCTCCATCAAGGCCACGGAGCACCGGATCGAGTTGAAGCCGGGCTCCAAGCCCGTCCGGCTCAAACCCTACCGGATGGGTCCCCGAACTAGGGAACTCATCAAGGCCCGAGTCGACCGAATGCTCAAGCTCATAGATATAGAGCCCAGCCACAGTGAATGGGCTAGCCCGGTGGTACTCATCCCAAAACCCGACGGGAGTCCCCGGTTCTGCATGGAATATTGGCAATTGAACGAGCGCACAGTACGCGACTCGTATCCGTTACCCAGCATGGACGACTGCCTCGCCTCCTGAGGGGATGCCCAGTTCTTTTCCACGTTGGACTGCAACGCAAGTTCCTGGAAGACAGTCGTGGCGAACCACGACGGCCTGCACCAACAATCGACTCAAGCGTTGGCGCATCCTCCTCTTGGAGTTCGAATATGATGTGGAATACAAGCCCGGCCTCCACCATGCGGTGGCCGACGCGACGTCCCGCCTCCCGACTGAGGGGCTGGACACGTGACCAATCTCCCAGGAGATCCCCACAGTTGGGGTGACCACGCGGTCCGGGGCACTGCTCGACCCCCAACTCCCCGAGAACAGGGAGACCGCCCGCATATCCCTGGGCGAACTGGCCCAGAAGCAGGCGGACGATGAGGTCTTCCAGGAGGTCAAGCGGTCACTTGAAACCGCCGAGAACCACGCTTCTACCAGAATGCGGATAGGCTGCTCTGCCGAGAAGGGCATTGGGCGGGCTCCCAACAGTTGTTGATATTGCTGACCCCCAAATTTTGTCCTGGGGGACAGAAACAGAGACTGACTCTGAATAAGAGCATTCTATTGGTTTAAAACGACAGTAAGAAGGCATCGAAGCCAATAGAAAGCCCGCACTCGGTACCAGGACCTTGCATCCAGCAGAACTCACGGTTTGTTGCTACTTGATCCTATTTTCTTGGCACGGAGCAAGCTGCCCACGCGAGATCCTGAGATTTTCTACTGTCTCCGTGCAAGAAGTGCAGAAACAAAGAGGAGCTGACGCTGATTTCCAGGCTGCATGGGTACATGTAAGCAACCAGGAGCACCAAGTCAGTCCCAGGGGCGCATCTGATTGGTGGAGAGAGTCGGTCCGCAAGTCAGTCTCTGTCCACCAGGACAAAAGTCGGGGATCAGCAATACCAGGGATTGTCAGGATATTGGTTTTGGGCCGTAATAGGATACGGATACACGCCGATCCTTTGTATCCGATTACGGATAACTGCCTCTGCTGAGATCCGGATCCGGATATCTGCCTCCGGATTCGGATATTTGAATAGATTATATTAGTATCCGGATTCGATTTTTGGATCCGAATAAAATCCCCCAAGTCCGACGGACAGCTCAATAAGAGCCCGAGAAGAGCGCCATCCAGCTGTCATTCGAGTGCTAAATGGACGTCAGTACGACTTGAAATCCACATGTGATTTCGACACCCCAACGGGCGCCGTCGAGGCGGTTCCACGTAAACGGACGTCAGAATGACCGTTCTGAATCTCGTGTTACACTCTGACAACAACGCAATCGGGTCGACTCGCGTGATTGAACTGTTCCACCCGGGTCGGGCTGCATCGCCGCTTGTCGCTGCCAAATGTTCGGACATTAATCCCCTGATTGTCAGCACGCGAAAACAGAGGTCGACTGTGTTTAACCAGAAATGTCCAGGCGCGAGAAATCTCATAACCGTATATATCCGTGTATCCTGACTCTCATATCTGGTATACGGATCCGATATCATCTCGCAATTTCTGTCGGACAGGATAGACATATCCTCTCCTCCTTTTCTCTTAATGTATTATGGATATGCGTCCCCGGCTCGTATCCGAAGTGGATACGGATATAATGCAGGGATGTAATCCCCAGGGATATATCCATGACAACCCCTGGTTGATTCCCCGGTCCCTAGTCACGGACGTCTTGCGGGCGGAGCACTCGTCCCCCTTTGCGGCACATCCCGGTGGTTCCCGGACGCACCAGACAATGAGGAGCCACTACTATGGGCCCTCATTGGCAGCCGACGTCTTCCGTTGGGTTGCGGCGTGCCCTACCTGTGCGAAGAACCGCCTCATGGGTACGCAGAGTACCGCACCCATGCGACTGCTCCCCTTCACGGAACCTTTCGCTTCTCTGGTCATTGACTGACTTGGTCCATGGCCCCAGACCCCTGAAGGATACGAGTATATTCTAGTAATTTGCGACCGCTTCACTAAGGTCACGCGGGCGGTCCCGTTGAAGGACATCTCGGCTTTGGATGTCCTCAGTGCCTTCTTGGACGCGTGAATTGCTAGCTATGGGATCGCCAATTATTTTCTATCGGAAAACGGACCCCAATTTGCTGACGTACTCTGGCAAGGGGTGCTGGAGGCACTGGGTATTGACACCAATTATGCCAGGCCTTACCACCGCCAAAACTAATGGGCAAGTCGAACCGTTGAATAAGAGCTGAGTTAAGCACCTACGACACTACGTAAGTGACCACGTAGTTACGTGGTCCCGGAACTTACGTCTGGTAGTAACGGCTTATAATTCGAAAGTGCACAGGAGCACCGGGCAAGCCACATTCGCGGTCGTAAGTCCACGACGGCTTACTGTCGTGGCGATCGAACAACGTACAGCGGGCACCTAAACCGGGGACATAGTAACCCCCGGGCGGGCGAAGGAGAATTTCCTCCAGCGCCTCGACTCCCTGATCCCCCTAGTACGGGATACAATGGAAAAGGCGCAGGCCCGGTACAAACGGGTCCTCGACAAGCGCGTGCAGGCTCGCCGCGAAGCCCTTCGAGTTCAAGACTGGGTATTCGTGAAGTCCCACGAGAACCAGGGGCGTAAGCTCGTCTTCAAGACCCTGGGACTCTACCAGATCTTGAAGACCGACGGGCGTCGGCTTACCATCGAAAGTGACGATGGTATCCGCACCATCAACGGGAACCACGCCACCCGGGCCCCGAAGCCACCCGAGAGTGACCCGGCATGGGCACGGGCACTGGCCGCATGGCAGGTCCCCTCCCTCCCCTCATCGGCTAGTGAATCGATTGAGGCTGTCTTCGACCACTTTGTCGGACAGGGGTATGACGACCAGGAGCGACTCATGCTCAAGGTAAGATGGTTCGGGTATGGACCCCAGGAGGACTCCTGGCACTATATGGAGGGCATCCCAGCTGAGAAGGTTTGCCAGCACTGTAGGCGACACCGACTCACAGTGAGAAGAAGGGTATAAAACAACTAACTCCCAGTACAGGGTACCCCTCACACCCCCCCGACAAAAGAATCAACCCAACCCCTCTACTACGGGGCCCTCCAAACAAGAACAACACACAGGACCGTCTCCTCTCCACCCAGGAGGCGCGACCAACGAACTAGGGACAAACAGGGTAGGTGGCGGGGCTAGCGGTACTCAGCGCCCTCGTCACCTACCCGGACACGAGCCACTAATCCCAACCCGGCGGCGGCGGGAGGTCGTCGCGGGTGAACCCCCCGTAATGATCATGACCGGCGAGGTCCACCGGGTACTCATGGGCCGACTCCTGGTCCGCGGGGCCCAGCCCCACGTCGAGCGCGGCGCCCCACGTCGAGCGCGGCGCCCCACTCGGCGCCGCCCCCACGGCGGAGTACCCCCCAACGTAGGAGGAGTGCCCCGCCGCCGAGGCTCCTCCAGCGGAGGAGTAGAAGCCGCCCCCATGGTAGGGTGCGGCGGCGGCGGCGGGCTCCCCGGCGTGTGAGGCTCGAATGGAGCTCCCGGCTGCCGCGGGTACCACGGGCCCCGGCGCCTCCCGCTGGCCGTGCCCCTCCAGTCGAGAGGCCATCTGGTACCCGATGGCCTTGGGGGTTGTGTCCAACAGGAACTGCTTGGCCACGGCCGAGAGGGAAGATGAGGATCCCCGTAGTACGGCCCCCGCCCCCCAGGTAACCCACGCCAGGGTGTCCACCAGGGAGGCCACTATCGCCTCCCCGTGGGCCGCCCTAAGCATCCTCGCCGCCCTCAGGTAGGTAGAAGCCAGGTCGTGCGCACACCGGGGGGTGACGTTCCCCCAGCTGAGGCTCTGCCCCACCCCCAGGGCCGGGTAGTACGGCACCCTAGGCGGGACAAACGTCAGACGGGCCGACCGCCCAACGGGGGAGGACCCCGCCCATGTGGTCCGCCGGACAACGCCCCAACGATCAGGGGGACGCTCGGCCGCACCCCGAGTGCGCTTGCGCTGGTGCGGGGAAGCTACCCCTGCGGAACCCCAACCCGACTCGGGCGGGGGCGACGTCGCCGTCACCCCCGCAGCATAGGGGTAGTCTGGGTCACCCTGGCCCTCACGGAAGCCTACGCGCCCACCTACGAGGCGTCTGTCGCAGTGGACAAACGCCCGAGCCGCCTCGTCGTCCTCCCCGCCAACTGGGCGGGCCAAGTAGGGCCCGGTGGCTGCCCAGTCTAACGACTGCTGTAGATCCAGCAACTCGCTGAGATACGCATGCGAGTCCGGGTCCGCCCCCTCCGCCATGTTCGCGAGATGCAGCCCCACAAGGCGGTCCACCAGGCTGGCGGGCAGATGCCAGAGGTACGCCTTAATACGGGCGGAGGCATACCACACCCCCGCCACCTCCAGAACCCACTCGGTCGCGAGGATGGCCGCCGCCGGGGTGGAATCCCCCCGACAAAGCGCTGTGCCAAAGTAGGCCACGATGTGGGGCATCCTTGCGGGGAACCCGAAGGGCACCTTCATCGCCGACCACCACGTCGGCGTCGGGACATAGTAGGCCCGCCGCGCCGAGGCATGGATCTGGGTGCTCTCCACTTGAGAAGCACACACCAGAATCCTCGACGCCTCCCGCACCCGGCGCTCGGCGCGGGCGTCCTGGTGGAGGAAGTTGTGGCGGTCGGGGGTCCCCCAGTTGGAAGGGGCGCGGCCCCACAGCTGTGGACAGCACACCCCCGGGGGCCGTCCCAAAATATCCCGATCCGGGCCAGCAAGGGAATGACTTGTCCAGATCTCGGGGATATTGGGTTCGGTCGGGGGCGGGGCTTTTCCCCAGTGGTTTTCCCAGCCGCCCTACTACTTGTTTGAACTTTTAGCTTGGGAGGGATTTATCGGTTTGGCGCATCTGGGGTGGCTATTTTGGCCACCGGCGTTCGGGTTTGGGCGGGGTTTATTGCGAGCGGGCACGCCGTCCCCGTCGCCGTTTGATAAAACCAACTACGATTTCCCCCTGGGCTTTGCCGTGATCCTCTCCTCCCGTTGGGGGAAGGCTGGGCTGTGGGTCGATTTCCGGGGCAGTTCCTTCGACGGACCGAGCTGATCAAGAGGTCACTTCGGCCAGACGACGAACCAACGTGGTGGTGCTTAGAACCGCTACAATTTCTGGTGGAGCAGCAGGGGATTCCGGCCGTTGCCACGCCCGTACCGGGTAGCCGGTTCCCCG
>ENA-ORXT01001952-ORXT01001952.1-marine-metagenome-genome-assembly--contig:-NODE-1952-length-26010-cov-6.999113_pt1 | contig 26010 bp, 18 predicted proteins | sample MGYA00237868_ERZ511482 | MGnify/ENA metagenome assembly ERZ511482
ATCCCTTCGCCGAAGCCGCTAAGCGAAGGCGAAATCCCTTCGCCGAAGCCGCTAAGCGAAGGCGAAATCCCTTCGCCAAAGCCGCTAAGCGATGGCGAAATCCCTTCGCCGAATTCTTCGCCGAATTCTTCGCCGAATTCTTCGCCGAATTCTTCGCCGAATTCCTGTCCCCGAAATCCCAAGACGAAGGAGAATACTTCTTAACCCTAACCCTTCCCCATAATGATGGTTTCATTATCTTGTACCGCATTACAATTAAAATGAAAGCACTAGAATTAAGTCAAGACAAAGAATTGAGAATAGTAGAGGCAGGCTTACCAAATGTTGGACCTTCTGATGTATTGGTCAAACTCAAAGCTGCCGCACTGAACCATCGAGAAATCTGGATTACAAAAGGCCTTTATCCAGGCATGAAGCTTCCTTGTATCCTTGGTGCAGATGGAGCAGGAGTAGTAGAGCAGTTAGGGGAGGATGTAGATAAAAATTTATTAGGAAAGGAAGTTATCATTTACCCAGCCTATGATTGGGGTCCCAATCAAGGTGCACCTCAAAAATCATTTCGTGTACTTGGAATGCCTGATCCAGGAACACTTGCAGAATATATTTCTGTTCCAGCCAAAATGGTTTTTCACAAGCCTACTTATTTATCTTGGTCCGAAGCTGCAGCCATGCCTGTTGCCGGTTTGACTTCATGGAGAGCACTGACTCATTGTGGAGGAATAAAATCAAGTGATAAAGTTTTGGTAACAGGAATTGGTGGAGGCGTCGCTCAATTTGGACACACGCTGGCAAAATCCCTTGGTGCAGAAGTATATGTAACAAGCAGCAGCCAAGAAAAAATTAAACTGTCCATTGAAAGTGGAGCTACAGCAGGAGTAAGCTACAAAGACGAAGACTGGTACAGTCAATTGAAAGAATTGTCTGGCGGAATAGATATCGTTCTTGATAGTTCGCCAAGTGCAGAATTAGATTACTACCTCAAGTTCTTAAATAGGGGAGCAAGGATCGTTGCATACGGCTCACAAGGATCAAGAAAAACAACACTCAACATAAGTAAGTTCTTCCTTCGACATATTCAGTTTATAGGTACAGCCATGGGTAGTCCAAAAGATTTTAGTGATTTATTAAGTTATATGACAGATAAAGAAATTCTGCCAACCATCCACAGTAGTTATGCTTTTGAGGATAGTCTAGAAGCCTTAAAGTTTTTGGAAAAAGGTAAGCAAGTGGGGAAGGTGGTTGTAGAGTTTTAGCCTCCCGGATTTTAATATTGATCAAAGATCAACTTAAAATCTTCCCTCCATTCATGGAGGGATTGACTTCCGAAAAACTTTGTTTAAACTGAAATACTGATTGCAACGACAAATCTGGCCATGTATTAAATGAAATAGTTATGATGTTGTAAGAATGCAAAAGTAATTTTAGCCTGTCTTGAATATATGCTAGCTTGATTTCAATTCCAACTTTATTTTAAAGTTAAAACAATTTCTTTCTTTCGTCTCTAGTCTCTCCTTAAAATCTAAGCCCAAGAACCAAACTAGATGTAAAAATATGTTGCTCATCAATGATGTCAATCAAATCGGACATGATTCTCTCTTTAAAGACTGGATTTATACTTCGGAACATGTTGAAGGGGTAGATGGGGCTTGTTGAGTAATTAATGAACAATACATCGTTCAACTATAGATTTGTTTTATTTTTAACTTGCAAAGATTTCTTTATACATTCCTTCAATAAGTTTCACTTCAGCATCAGTTAATGCTTGAAATTCTTTTTCCCTTTTTCTTTTTGCTAGTTTCCCTCCATTTTGAAATAAGAAATTATTTAATAGTGTAATTTTTTGATCTGGCATTGCAAATTTTTCATTCAGCATTTTTTTAAACTCTTCATAGTTTTGAATGTATTTGATTTCTTGTGGAATGATGTCCTTTACAGTTTTTTCTACACAATCAAATAGAAACTCTATTTGTGCAGTGGCGTCCCAATATGAGTAATAATCTTCTGTATCATTTGTAACTTCTACATTTAAATCTTGTGTTACCTTGTATTTTATATATGGAAGTAAGGGTTCTGAGTATTCCTTTAAAGTTGATTTATATTGGTCTATATTTTCTAAGATTGCAAAAGAAAGTGGAAATATCATTCCCTGTGGATTATATTTCATTCTGGCTAAAACATGATGAAATAAGAATCTATGCAACCGACCATTTCCATCTTCGAAAGGATGAATAAATACAAAGCCAAATCCAAGTAAACCGGCTACTATTACTGCATCCATTTCACTAGAAATCATTTTTTTCGAGGCAGCCAACCAATTATTCATTATTAATTCTAAATCGGTAGATCTTGCTGATATGTGTTCAGGAATTGGGTGGTTGGTTATTCTATTTCGTTCTCCAATCCAACCTCCTTTTGAACGATAACCAAACTCAATAAATCTTTGATCATCCCCAAGAATAATGGCTTGTAATCGTTGTAATCCTTTTTCACTTAATTCTTTTTTGCCAGCCTGTCCAATAGCTTTAGCCCATCTTTGACTCCGGTTTTGTGGTGGTGATTCTCCTTCAATAAAAAATGATGATTGAGAGTCCTTTAATGTTATATAGGCTGCAGCTCTGTGTAAAATATCAGTTGTTAATCCAGCAATTGATTCTTTTATTTTTTCATTGTATTTATTTTCAAGGTGTGCTAATATTTTCTCGTTTTTATTCACCCATGGAGAGAAGCCTTTTACACCTAAAAGATTATTGACAATCATTTGTCTTTTATTTTTTATGCCGTTTTCAAGTGCAAATTGAAGTTTCGTATTTACAACTGGGACATAACTTACTTTGGCCTCTAGATCGACTATACTAAGTTTTTTATCCATTATCCATTCATACAAGAACCATATTTTTCGACTGTATTGTCCAGTTTTTTTATAATTGATTATGCCTTTTACTTCTGCAATTGGTAAGACTTCAAATAGCTTTTTAAATACTAATAAGTTTATTCCTTCGTATTTTAATGCGAACTGTATGTGCCCAAAAATATTATCCTCTGGTAAATACCTTTCTCTGTATATTTTCCATTTTAAGCTACTAATTGCCTTCTTTGAATCTGATATCAAACTGAGAGAATATGGTTGTGGTACCTTTAACTTAAAGAATTCTATTATTGCACTATAGCCTGCGAGGTAAGAGTTTTCATTGAAAAAATCTTCTCTGAATCGATCATGTTTTTTGTTTATCCCTTGATATAGCTTCATTTCGTTGGAATTTTAATCACATTTTTACAAAAATATGGAAAAATAATCACTGCTGTTGAATCTTACGGAAAAATAGTGGCAGGGTTGGATAATTAGTCACTGCATGTAGTTTTATGGAAAATCACAATTACAACCAATAATTATGGAAAATCGTGCACTACATTGGAAAAATGATAGCGATACAAAGAATAGTGGAATAACCTTCACTCAAGTGAAAAATCAGCGCTGATTCCACTTTCTTTTTATTCAAGAGTTGGAGTAGTTTTTTACATACCAAAAGTTTAGCCCCTCATGAACAACGAGCACCTTCTCTATTTTTGATAGCTAATTTGAATCTCTGCAATTTTAACTAATCGTGATCATCTAACTTGATTTTTCCCCTACCTCTGACAAACCAAACTCCGACGAACAGGAAAACATCCTGTCATGACAATTTTAGAAGTCAATCCTAATTCACCAAAAATCATAAAAAAAAACACCCGCCAAAGGCGGGTGTTTTTAGTGGAGCCGCCGAGAGTCGAACTCGGGTCCAGACAAAGGTCTTAGTGGCTTTCTACATGCTTAGCTTGTTCTTAGATTTTCGACTTCAGGCAGGTGTACAAGCAACCAACCGTCTGCTTATCTTCTTTAGCTTCGGAGTCCAGTCAAAGATCCTGACCTCCTAGTTCGAGTGGCAGCGCGAAGCATGCCGGGTTGATACACTTAAAAGCAGGCTATCAAACGTCCCCCACAAAGTGCAATTAACTTGCTAAGTTTAACTTAGGCAGCTAATGCGAAATTATTTTCGCCAATTATAAGTAATCATCATTTGGATGGAGTAAATGATCAATTCTCCAGCATGCTTACTAAAAAGAGATCTTTCCTGTCGATTCCATTTCGGCCCCTTCCAATCGCCGAAGCAAGTTTTTCAAACTTGCGAAGGCGATTTCCAATCATAAAAGCAAACCTCCTGAGAAAGGCGATTTCCAATCATAAAAGCAAACCTCCTAAGAAAGGCGATTTCCAATCATAAAAGCAAACCTCCTAAGAAAGGCGATTTATCTCAAGCCTTAGCAAGTACTCTAATAAACTCGCAAAGGCAATCTGTATCTCAAGTAAAACATCTTATATACACTTGCTGCTACTTCTAGCAAAATAAGACAACGAAGATAAACAGGAAAACGTTCACAACTGGCTAATTAGCACAAAAAAAAGGCATCCGCCTTTTAACGAATGCCTTTTCTCATGTATTTAGCTTATCATATCCATTTAAAACCATGCAAACCAAGATGTGAAGTTCTTATCACCAACTCCTAGGCCTGCCTGCAGGTCTCGCTTCTCACAGTGAGCTCAGCGAAACGGTCTCACATCTGACAGTGAGCATCGCGAACGGTCCCCCTAAGCTCTAGCCACTATAAACTGTATCAATTTTGATCCAGATTTTGTAGTTACCCTGTAAAAGTAGACGTTGTTTGGCAAACTTGACAAATCAACATCTAAGGTGTGTTCACCTTCATCCATTCTACCTTTGTGCACCTCCATTAGTTCTTTTCCACTTGCATCTATGATTGTCACAGAAACTTTTTGATTCTCAGTCAACTTCAAACTAAGTGTTTGATTTGTGCTTGCTGGGTTAGGGTGGGCTGACAATTCTGGAAAATCTGTAGCTGTAAAACTTCTTTCGTTTGTCTCTGGAACATCCATCAATAAAAAGTGTAATTGCTTAGCAAAACTTTTTTCTTCTTGACTAAGGTGACGACCTTTCTTTCCGTGATGCTTTCTACCTTTTCTTTTCGCACTATCTTTTCCTGGAGCGCAATCACTTGGATCACAATTTTTAGGGTCACAATCCTTTGGATCACAGTTGGATGGGTCACAGTTTTTCGGATCACACTTTTTTGTTTCTCCACTTGACATGATTGCCCTCATTTCTGAATCCCAAAGTTCACGATCTTGAACCATGCTCTCTTGAATCTCAGTAATATCATCACTGTATTTAGCTACCAAATCTTGAGCCATTTGATATGTTTCTGGATTTTCTTCTGCCCATTTCTTAATATGATGTCCTTTACCGTGATGACCTTTTCCATGTGGTCCTTTTCCATGATGCCCCCTTGTATGGTGCTCTTTACCATGACGCTCTTTGCCAGGATGTCCATTTGGATGATCCCCTTTCATGAATCTTTCTTCCATTTCTGCTCTCTCTTCTTTCGCAATGTTTCTCAAGATGTCAACCTTCACTTTGTCATCTTTTGAAATCTTCTTATCCAACTCTATTCTCTTTTCCTGCATCACAGGCTTTACATATTTGTCCTTGTATGCGGCCACTTCCTTTCTCTTCTCCATCTTTTCTTTCATATAGACCTCCTTCTGTGCTCTCATCTCAGTCATTCTCTCATCTTTTATTGCCGCCAACTTTTCTTGTTGAGGAACAGTGAGGATCGCATCCATCTCAAGTTTCCATTGTTCTTTATAGGCTCTCATTTGGTCTCTATCAAAGTCTTCAGAGGATTTCATCTCCTCCATTTTAGACATAATATCTGCCTTTAGTCTTTTTATATCTTCCATCTGTCTATCACTCAAATCCACATCTTTCTGAATTTGATCGACATCAATATGGTATTTCATGCCTCGTTGCGCGTTCATATCTTGAAGCCCAACCATAAGGAAGCATAATGTTGCTAATGCTATTCTAATTTTCATGTATTTTTTGTTTTTTATACTCTTAAGACGCAAATAAAGTTAACAGGTTTAATTGAATAATAGAAATAAATTTGAAAACGCTCCCTCCAGTTATTATTTAAGATGGCTTAGTCCTTTTATAAAGCTAATGCCCCAAAGCTCTCCCGACATGTCTGCCTTCGGTAGACCGCTTGGCCTCAATTTTTCAAGTCAAGATTCAGGAAGCTAACTGTCTAGTTTCAGCTACTAAAAACCTTTCCATAGTTTGAGCTGTTATCTAATAATAAATTACCTTTACTCATCAAGAAATGAAGAAGTACTTCGACATATTTGTCAATGAAACAGTGGGTTATGCCAATTATGTTTATGGTGAAATTCTAAATCCATCAACGACCAATTACTTTTATTGGCTGATTGCTGTATCCTTATTTTTTCTTCTTTTAGAAGTAGTCATCCCTTGGAGAAAAAAACAAAAATTTATTCGCAAAGATTTTTGGTTGGATGCCTTTTATATGTTCTTTAATTTTTTCATTTTCTCTCTTATTATATATAATGCAGCATCCAGTGTCGTAGTCAACTTATTCAATGATGGGATCAAAGCTGCAACAGGAGGTTTTGATTTACAAGCACTTAATCCTATGAATAGCTGGCCATTATGGGCCGTACTTCTTATTGGGTTCTTGGTGCGTGATTTTGTCCAATGGTGGATTCATCGCCTATTGCATAAATTTGAATGGCTTTGGAAATTTCACAAGGTACATCACTCTGTTGAAGAGATGGGCTTTGCTGCTCATCTGCGTTTCCATTGGATGGAAACGGTAGTGTATCGTACTTTGGAATACATACCTTTGGCACTTCTAGGTATTGGCTTGTATGACTTTTTTATCATACACTTATTTACCTTGAGTTGGGGGCATTTCAATCATTCCAACATAAGTGTCTCGGGAAAAGTAACGGGTGGGGTAGTCGGATTGCTCATAGGTGTTATTCTTGGTAATAATCTTTTAGACATTACTATCGTGCAGAATCCTAGTATTTTAAGCACTTCCTTGATTATAATCGGAGCCACTTTGATTGGCGTATTTTTATTGGGACCTTTTATGAAGAGGCTTTTCAATTCCCCAGAGATGCATATCTGGCATCATTCGTATAATCTACCTGAGGAAAGACGCACTGGGATAAACTTTGGCTTGACCCTAGCAATATGGGATTACATTTTTGGTACAGCATATGTGCCGCATTCAGGAAGAGATATACCTTTAGGTTTTCCTGGGATTGAAACATTTCCCAAAACTTTTCAGGAGCAAACCCTGATCGGAATAAAGAATCAAAGCTCAAGAACCGAGGTGCTATGATTTTTCTTCAGAAGAATCTTCATCTTCAAAGAACAAATCTTTTAACTCAAAACCATCTTCTTCTTTCTTTATCCATCCACTTGGTACAATTTCGTCTTCAGACACAATTGGTTCTTCTTTTTTTGAAGATGAAGCCGTAGTTGCTTTATCATCATAGTCCATTTCATGTGCCTCTTTGGCATCATGCGATCCTTTGTAATCTTTTACAGTATCATTATCAAGCATGATTTCGTCCTCCTTTAGTCTAAAATTTCTTTCTTCTTCAGACATTTTTGGAGGAGGAGGTGGAGTTGTTTCTTGGACTCTTCTTCTTTGTCTAGGCTCTTCTCTAGGTGCTTGATCACGACTTGGATAACTTCTATCATTTTGATTTCCTTGACGTCTATCATTCTGATATCCTTGGCGTTGTTTATTCCTTTGATACTTCTGAACTTGTCTTATAATCATGGGTGCAAACATGAAAAGCATTCTCGTTAATCCTCTCATAAAATTATTTGTTTCTCTTTTGACGATAATTGGACGATAAAGTAATCGAAATTGTAGAAATATGATAACATTAATCTCCTTTATTCTTTAACTTACCCCTTTATAATGACATTAAATGAAGCATTACTTTCCTTTTTTGGATTGGATGAGCAATTACAAACGTGCTGACCTAGGTGGAGACCTTTCCGCCGGAATTACAGTGGGTGTAATGCTGATACCACAGGGCATGGCTTATGCTATGCTTGCAGGTCTTCCTCCTATATATGGACTGTATGCAGCGACTATACCCCTATTCATTTATGCATTTTTAGGCAAAACGCCGCAATTAGCCATTGGTCCTGTAGCCGTAATTTCACTCCTTGTTTCGCGTGGCGTAGGTTCATTATCCACTCCAGGTACTGAGGAATTTATCATGCTGGCCATCTTGTTAGCCCTATTGGCGGGTATTATCCAATTTGCCATGGGGGTCTTCCGTCTAGGGTTTCTTGTCAATTTTTTATCTCACCCAGTAGTCGCTGGTTTCATTTCTGCAGCAGGAATCATCATCGGATTTAGTCAAGTAAAGCATCTCCTTGGTCTCGATATCCAGAAAAAAAGAATTTATCAGATTGTACTAGATGTGTTTGAAAATTTTCGAGATATTAATCCTGAAACTTTTATCATTGGCTTCAGTTCCATCTTAATTTTAGTTGGCATAAAGCGGATCAACAAGGTCTATAAAATCAGAATTCCTGGTCCACTCATCGTCGTGCTTTTTGGGCTGATGTCGGTATATTTTTTAAAACTTTACGACAAAGGAGTTTCCATCATTAGGGATATACCTGAGGGGCTCCCTGTATTTTCGCTTCCGCAAATGGATTACGGTGATATAAAGTCACTCCTGCCAATAGCATTTACAATTGCTTTCATAAGTTTTATAGAATCTATGGCCATTGCCAAAGCACTTCAACGAAAGCATAAGAAAAATGAAATCAAGCCGAATCAGGAATTGATGGCGATGGGTCTTTCGAATATCTTTGGCTCACTGTTTAAAGCTTTTCCAGTTACCGGTGGTTTTTCAAGGACTGCAGTCAATAATCAATCGGGTGCTCGCACTGGTTTGGCATCTATGATAAGTGGAACCATTGTAGTCTTGACCTTACTCTTTTTGACCAACTATTTTTACTACCTACCAAACGCTGTATTGGCAGCTATAATTATGGTAGCAGTTGTCGGTCTTATCGATATTAAAGAGGCCAAACATCTTTGGCAAACAGATAGAGTAGATTTTGTATTATTCTGCTTAACCGCAATAGGCACAATGGTCTTGGGTGTAGAGCCAGGGATTATTATAGGGATTTTACTATCCATAATAATGGTCATTTACCGAATTTCAAATCCAGAGATTGAGGAACTTGGGCAGATTCCAGGGAAGCATATTTTTAGGAACATCCAAAGATTTCCTGAGCTGGAAATTCATAACGAAATATTAATTCTCAGAATCGATTCTCAAATTTATTTTGCCAACTCTAATTTTATCAAGGAATCTGTTTACAAAAAGATTAAACAAAAGGCAAAACTTAGACATTTAATATTTGATGCCGGTGCGATTAATCGGATTGACTCATCTGGATTTCATTTCTTAAAAGATATGATTGAGGATCTTCATCAGAAAGGAATCGTCACCCATTTTGTACAGGTTAGGGGAGGAATCAGAGATGTCATGAAAAAGCATCAGATGTTTGATGAAAATAAAAGGTGCCAGTTCTGGTTGACCGTAGAAGATGCAGTAATATTTATTAAAAGAGCTCAAAAAGATATTACAAAACGCCCTTATATTTTCCAATCAAATTAGTCGAGACGGTTTAATTCATCAGGTGTGTCAATATCAATTTCTCCACCTTCAAAATCGATAAATTTTACTGTATCCAAATTTTCAGTTATAACTTGCTTTGCTCCATTCAATCCAGCACATTTGCGCAAAGCGTCAAAATAACTCGAAGGGAAAAATGTAGGTGCTCCAAAATCTTCTCCATATTTCGATGTGACAATTTTAGAAGGATCCTTTTCTCTAGCCACCTTGATTTTCTTTAGAATATCTCCATCAAGTTGGATTTGATCTGGAAGAACGATATAAACACCAGAAACACTTTGATCAAAACTATTGATACCTGTTGCTATTGACTCACCCATTCCATTGAGCCAATTTTTGTTATGTATAATGTTAACATTCTGCCCTGAAATCATCTGATTGATGGCTCCAGCTTGAAATCCTGTAACAATGGAAATATGTCCTAGTGCCGCCTTACGGCAAATATTTATACACCGATTGAGCAAAGTGGAGCCATTTTTTAATAAAAACTGCTTATTTTCTCCTAATCTTGAGGAATTGCCAGCAGCGAGTATCAGTATTTTATCGTTCATATGTTAATTATGGTAATCTCCGAGCAATCGCCCCTATGTTTCTTGACAAACTCCTATATGGGGTACAGTGTTTGCATTAAATTATAAGATTAAATATAATGTACTTTTTGCAGTATGTTAAAAACTGTTCAATATCACCTTATCACTAATCATCAACAAGAAAATCTTAACAAATTTGTTATGAATCCAACCAAAAACTTTTTAACATTTTTAATTGCTATTCTATCAATGGTTCAATTGCACGCACAGTGCCCTGGAACAACAGAAGAAGCGATTTTACATTTCGACTTTGATGCCTGTATGTCAAATACAAGTGAAGGCACAAATCAAGATTATTCAGAATTTACAGCAGTTAGTAACAATCCAAACAGCTGTGCGAGTCCTGAAGTGATCGGTGGTCATCTTTACAGAAATAATCCACAGCAATTTGTTCACTCATGTACGCCAGGAGTAGATGATACACCAGGAATGTGTGTAAGCGCAATAAGAGAGTGTATACTAACGCCAAATACAAATTATGAAGTTCGATTTGACCTGCAATTGAGTCCTCAGAATGGAGGTTTCATCATGCTTAATTCACTTAATTTTTATGAAATGGCTCCTGCCTTTTTTGACTGGATAGGTGGTGCTAGTGGAGTCAATGATAACCCTACCTTATACAGTGTAAGAATTTTTGCCAACAATCTAGAAGTCTTCTCTTCTATGGCAAATCAGACAAGTCCTTATTGGTCTTTGCAATCTTTTGACTTTAGTGGTAATCCTGCTTTTGTAGTCTCTAGTCCAACTATGTTTAGTTTCGAACTAGTAGCATATTGCCCAGTTGGAAATGGCGGACCACTTTCAGTTTGGGATTTAGATGAAATATCAATCAGTACAACTTGTTCTTTTCAAGAAACAGTTTCAGGTGGAGTACTAGTAGGTGGTCCTTTTGAGTTTTGTGTAGGAGATGATGTTGACGATATTTTAAATAGTTCCGATGTCAGCCTTTCGGGAAATAGCGGGTCTAATTCTATGTATTTGCTTACAGGTAATAACGGAAATATTCTAGCAGTAACAACAGATATAAGCACTTTAAATTTTGATATATATAACCCAGGATCATGCATGTTATGGCATGTAGCTCATGAAGATAATTTTTCAGGAGCCACATTAGGCTCTACGCTTGCACAACTAATGGGTTGCTTTGAACTTTCCAATCCAATTATGGTCACAAAATTAGATTGTACAGTGCCTTGTGAGGCCATGGGAGGAACGCTAAGCAGTCCTGCTATTACACTTTGTATAGACGATGATAATCCGGATATTATAACGCCAGCTGACTTAGGCTTATCAGGAAACGTTGGCTCAAATAATCAATGGGTAGTTACAGATGTAAATGGAAATATTACAGCCTTACCAGCTTCAATTTCAGATATTAATTTTGAAGGTAGTCCGATAGGACAGTGTCTTATTTGGAACCTAGCTTTTGAAGATGATCTTACAGGTGCTGCGATAGGAAATAACGCAAATGATTTGATGGGATGTTTCTCTTTATCCAATCCAGTTCAGGTAACAAAGGAAGAGTGTGTAGTTGATTGCGAAGTTACTGGCGGAATGATTTCGGGAGGCCCATTTGAATTCTGTGCCAATGACGGTGTAGACGATTTTATTGCAATTGGCCAATTGGTACTTTCAGGTAACATGGGAGGAAACTCCCAATGGCTTGTTACTGATAATGTAGGAAACATAATTGGACTGCCAAACTCATTTACAGATGTAAACTTTGAAATTGCAGGATTAGGTTCTTGCTTGTTATATCATTTATCATATGAAAACGGATTGACCGGTCTTGTATTGGGAACAAACGTCAATCAATTAATTGGATGCTTTGATTTATCAAACCCAATAACAGTAAATAGAATAGATTGTGAAACTCCTTGTGATGTGGAAGGCGGAATGCTTGCTGGAGGACCTTATGAATATTGTATCGGAGATGGAGACATAGACTTTATTAAAGATGGACAGATTGTTCAATTTGGAGCGTCGGGTTCAAATAGTCAATGGGTATTTACAGATGAGAATGACAATATTTTAGAATTGCCAACTCACTATACAGAATTAGATTTTGATGGATACGCTGAAGGTATCTGTTACATATATTATATGACCTATGAAGACGGACTTCAAGGTTTAAATCCAGGTACTAATCTTGCTGATTTAGATGGTTGTTTTGATGTTTCAAACACAGTGACCATTATCAAAACTGATTGTACAATTCCATGTATGCCAGTAGGTGGAAATCTAATTGGGGGACCATTCAATTTTTGCTTAAACGATGGTAATCCAGACACGATTGCTGCCACGCAATATATCTTAGAAGATGAAGAAGGTCCTTTAAATCAATTTGTAATAATCACAGCTGATGGGACTATTCAAGCCTTGCCTGCTAACATTACAAATTTTGATTTTATGAGCCTTGGCCTAGGATCATTCCAGTTGTTGAATATGTCATTTGATCCGGGACTTTTAGGTCTAACTGTTGGAAATAATATCCCAGCTGATATAGATGGTTGTTGGGGGATTTCTAATTCAATTCCAATTACAAATCAAGATTGTACAACCCCATGTGGAGCCAGCGCTTCTGTTTTAACAGGAGGTCCTTTTAGCTTTTGTGTAGGAGATAATGAGTCAGATTTTATTGATCAAGCTCAGATAGCAATTTCTGGTGGTTCAGGACCTATGTCTACATGGCTTCTAACAGATTCACAAGGAATTATTCAATCGCTCCCGGCAAATTATGCTGATGTTGATTTTAATGCGAGCCCAGTTGGGAATTGCTTGCTTTGGGAATTAAATTTTGAACCAGGAATAGTAGGCCTAAACGTTGGTGCTAATGCTAATACTTTATCTGGTTGTTTTGCTTTGTCAAATTCAATTTCAATTGCAAAAACAAACTGTGGTACAGGAGAAGATGACTGCCCTGAAGCAATCATCAATACCTTGTTTGGAATATTGGATAACAACTTAGTTGTATTAGATCAAGAGGTTGGAACTATAAAGGAAGTAAAACCACTTACTGGTGGATTTTCTCCTAATTATGGTGGTTTTACATATCATGCAGGAGATGGTCAATATTATGCTATTGCTGAAAGAAATACTGAGCCAACGCTTGTAACTATTGATGTGAATAATGGTCAAGTTAATCTGGTTGGAGTAATCACTGAGACTTCTGGCAATCTAACTACAATCACCATTGCTGAAAGTCTAGAGTATAATCCAAATGATGGAAATTTATATATTACTTTGGGAGATAATTCTAATGATCTAGCAAATAACTTTTTTAGTAGAAATTTATTTACAATTAATACAACAACTGCAGTGGCGAGTTATGTGGCCCCAACCAGTGGAGCGTGTCAAGATGAAGCAGACGGATTGGTGTATTTAGGTGGTACAATGTATTATACAGATGGTTGTCCTAATCCTATAAGCTTTGGAACAATTGATGTTGTTACAGGTCAACAGACAGAAATCTCAACCATTTCTTCAGTTCAATCAACTGGTAGAATGGCAGCTGATCCTGCAACTGGCATTATATATTATTTTGATAGCTCTGGGAGAAGCTTATACACAATAGATGTGGATGGAAATCTAAGCTTGATAGGTATATCATATGCCGATGGAGTTTTTGATGAATTAATGGATGAAATTGCCTTTGGACCTAGATTGGCTAGCAATACATTTGGAGGAATAATTTTAGGCGGTCAATTTACATTCTGTATCAGTGATGATGAAGCAGATTTCTTTGAAGATGGGGAGTTGCAGTTATTTTCAGAATATGGTCCTAATTCTCAATGGGTAGTTACCAACGATGATTCCGAAATATTAGTACTGCCAAACAATTTTACAGATGTAGACTTTGGAGGTCTGACAGAAGATATTTGTTTTGTTTGGCACCTGAGCTTTGATTCTGTGATGGGTCTTACAGTTGGAGAGAGTCTTAGTGAATTATCTGGATGTTATGATTTATCAAATCCGATCATTGTAGAAAAAGTGATTGATGGTCCAGAATGTTTTGGATTAACTGAAACTTCAAATGACGAGATTAATTTTGCAGTCATACCAAATCCAATTGAAGATAAATTGAACATTGTTAAGCTCAACTTGAAAGATGAGCTTGGTACAATAACTATATTTGATTTAAATGGAAAAGTATTGATTCAACAAGCTGTATCAAGTACAGATCTTTCTATCAATACAAGTAGCTTACCAAATGGAGTATTCATTGCTTCTTTGAGAAGTGGAAATGAAGTCATAAGCAAACGCTTTATGAAATTGAAATAAAAAATAAGATCTAAATAATATGAAAGGGGCTTCAATTTAATTGAAGTCCCTTTTCTGTTTATATAAGGAGGGTAGGCAATCCCGTCCTTCATCAATAATTTTTTATAAAGAGAAGTTTGAATGGCGAAGGCATTGTGATTGTAATCATTATCTAGGCTTGCAGTAACAACATCAACTTAAATCCCCAATCAATAAAGATCAAAATCTAGACCTATAAGAGTTTCAATTTTCTGGAATGTCATGTATAACAGCTGATTTACAGGACGTAATAAAAACAAAAAGAACATATATAAATATTTTGTAATATGAATGACGCCTATTGTTAATAATTATATATCCATTGTAGCAATATGTTAGCATTTAAGGCTTAATGACACTATTTTATTACATTATAAATTTTCTTAATACGTAAAGTGTTGAAAATGGAATGAATCTTGCAGTTCTTTTTAATGAATAATTGATTTTTAGATTTAACACCTTTTCAAATCTTATATGGATCAAGTTCTTTGATCCATTTAGACCACCATTCGGGTGTGATCTTAGTCAAATATTTTCCTACGATTTACAAGTTGCTGATTAATTATAATTCACTGCTGTTTTGACAGTATCATTTAATCATATAAAAATTTTATTTGATGAGAATTGCGATGATAGTTTTAAGCCTTCTATGGTTTTGGTTTGGTATTTACATATGTAAAAAGAATGTTTGTGCACATACCGATATCAAAACAGAAGTAGCACCAGGCTTGATAGGTGCAACGGGTGATGATTGTAATTCCACCCTAATCATTACTGATAAAGATGGTGGCCTTGATATATCTTCCGCTGAAAATTTTCAGTTCCCAAAATCTTCAGATGAACTAGTTCCTCCTACTTCCGATATGGCTGGAGTGATTTCTCAATTAGCAGATCATCTGGCAAACAATCCAACAAGATTTATGCAAATCACAGGTTTGTATCTTGAATCAGAAGAGAACGAAACAGAAATGGAAAATCTTGGCAAATCTCGTGCTATTAATGTAAGAGCATATTTGTTGGCTAAAGGAATCGATCCTGCTCAAATAACATTTGCAGGAAAAATGGACAACGAAATTTGCACTTCAGAAGATAAAATTATGAAAGGTGTTTCGGTTAGTTTTAATAACATCCCTAATTAACTGATAACTAAAAAAAACAAGAAAAATGGATAATTGCACTCTTATACCCTTGATTTTGATGCTTGGCTCTTGGTTTTTGGGCTGGCTTCTTGGTAGAATGAGAAAATTCGATACTACCGCATTTGATAAAACTATATCTGGCCAAAAATTAGAAATCTCTAATTTAAAAACCGAGATGGAAACACAAAAAGTTTCACTAAATGAATCAACTGATAAATATAAAAGACTAGAAAATAAACATAATTCAGTAGTAGCAGATTTAGCTACTGCACAATCGATTGCCCCTCCAGCATCAGAGATTATTGAAAAGGAAGTGATTAAAGAAATTGAAGTAATAAAAGAGGTTCCTGTTGAAATAATCAAGGAAGTAGAAGTGATCAAAGAAGTAGAAGTAATTAAAGAAGTTCCCGTTGAAGTGATCAAAGAAGTTGAAGTGATCAAGGAAGTTCCATTAGAGGTGATTAAGGAAGTTGAGGTAATTAAGGAAGTTGAAGTGATTAAAGAAGTTACCGTTCCTCAAGGATACGAAGTGGTAAAAGAAGTAGAGATAATCAAAGAAGTACCAGTAGAAATAATAAAAGAGGTTGAGGTCATCAAAGAAGTGATCAAAGAAGTTGAAGTGATCAAAGAAGTACCAATTGAAGTTATCAGAGAAGTCGAAGTGATAAAAGAAGTTGTAGTCTCTAACAATGTAGATGTCATAAAAGAAATAGAAGTTATTAAAGAGGTGACTGTAGAGCTAATCAAAGAAGTTGAAGTAATAAAAGAGGTCATTGTAGAAGTTCCTGTTGAGGTAATCAAAGAAGTGGAGGTGGAAGTAATCAGAGAAATTCCAGTAGAGATTGTAAAGGAAGTAGAAATAGTTAAATCCTTTGATATGGATAAACTAAGAGTGATGATGGAAGAGCTAGGAACCATAGAAGTCTCTAAAACTTTAGTCAACGAAACCAGAACTGAAGGTGAGGGAGGAATAGTGGAAAGAAGAGTCGTAGAGCAAGCACAGGAGCCAGAAGCAACTGAACCTGTAGAAGAGAAAAAGCCTAAACCTACTCCGGAAGCTAAGACCGATGCAGATGATTTAAAGATGATTGAAGGAATTGGTCCTAAGATTTCTGAAATTTTACATGCTGCTGGAATTGTCACCTTTGCTGAATTAGCAGCCTATAATCCTGCAGCTATCAAAGAAATTTTGCTAGGAGCTGGTTCTAGGTATGCATCCCATAATCCAGGAACATGGCCAAAACAAGCAGGTCTTGCGGCGAGTGGTGACTGGAAAGCTTTAAAAAAACTTCAGGATTCTTTAAACGGAGGTAGATAGATATAAACTTTCTGATTTATATGGATTGGGCTTTACGCCAATGCCAAAAGGAGTTGAACTTACATCAACTCCTTTTTTTATTCAGATAACTCAACTCAAAGAGCTCTCCAAAATGTGCCCCAAATTTATTCTACATTAAGCATGATTTGTTGAAGTTGCTTTCTCTCCCATGAATTTTCAGGGAGCTTTTTAAACAATGACTTGGCTAGATTATTTTCATCGTTTAAAACAAGGCTGATGATTAAATATACCTTTGTTTCGTGGTAAAAGGCTTGGCCTTTTTGGATTGTTGTTTTACATTTTTCAAAAGCAGATACGGCTTCATTATATTTTTCATTTTGCAATAAATTCATTGCCAAACTAAATTGTTCTTCTGGTGTGATTGATTCAGAATTGCTTGATGTGCTTCTTGTTGTTGCAATGTCTAATAAATCATTTTCTGCCATATATTGATGAACCATTTCCTTCGGATCTTCGTTGGTCATGTTGGTCGTAAAAAATAAGCCTGCTGTTACAAATAATAAAACCATAGCTGCTGCCAAATATTTAAAAGCTGAGCTTTTTTTTTGACTGCCAGCAAGCGGTATAATTTGTGCAAGTGGTTCTCTTACGATGTTGTATTCTTTTTCAAGAATGGTAGCATATCGATTTTTAATATCCGAATTCATTTTGTCGTTGATAATTTGTGAGTAATTCATATTGTTTGATTTTCAGCAAGTAGTTCTTACAAGTTGTTTAATAATGGTGCGCTGAATCGGTTATAGTTTGTTCGTAGGCTTATAAGTGACCTTTCTTTTTGTTTTCTAATAGCACTATGGCTTTTGTTTTCCAATATGGTAATCTCCGTTAATTTCATTTTGTCTATATAAAATTTCTTTAATAAGGATTGGCTTTTTAAATCAAGCTTTGCCCAAGCCTTTTGCAACAATTTTACTTCATCTTCATTATCAATATCAACTTCTTCCTCAATTTCAAAAAAGTTGTCGAGCAGATCAACTTTCGAACTTTTCTTTTTCTCTTTGATTAGTCTTTGACTAGCCATTTTTGTAAACAGAAATCTTAAATTTCCATACTTATACTTGTCATTAAATAATCCTGTCCTAAAGGCAATCAAGGTGTCCATACTTATATCATAAGCTTCACAATGTTGAATGCCATAGTTGGTTTTAAGATAGATCATGCAATCCGAGAAATGACTAAGAAAAATTCTTTCAAAAATTTTTTCATTTCCATTTTTCATTTGCTCAACCATTTGATTAAAGTCCGTTTCTGATAGTCCAAAGTTCCTTTTGGCCTCAGAGACCTCTCTAGTCTTGAGTTTAGGTATAAAAGTCATAATTATTTTCAGTTGTGTTGTATCTATATAAGTCCAACAATCTTAAAACGTGACCATTTAGTTAATAGAAAAATTTAGAAAAACTATTGGAGTAAATTTTCTAACCATATTTTTTATGGATTTGATAATTTAATTTGAAATATATGTCACGTTAGTGTCCTTTGAGACTTATAGTTAATAGGGAATGAAAATTAAATATTTTCAGTTGTCTAGCGGTTTGATCTTTCGAGGTTGAGCCGCTTTTTTTTGTTAGGATTGTTAGGATTGTTAGGATTGTTAGGATTGTTAGGGTTGTTAGAGTTGGTAGGATTGGTAGCATTAGTAGGATTGGTAGGATAGATAGGATACGTGGGATAGATAGGATGCATGGAATAGATAGGATTACGGGATAGATAGGATTACGGGATAGATAGGATGGATAGGATAGATAGGATTGATAGGAGAGTTGGGATGGACTTTGTTGATACATGGCATGTGTGTTTGCCTTTCAGCAAATGAACCATGTTATTGAAAGGAGAAACCTGCTGGGTTTGCACTTGAGTTTGAGTTTGTTTCTCCTTTTCATTGATCTGCCGTTCGGCAAATGTGAACCATGTCATTGCAAGCAGAAGCCTTTTGAGTTTGCACTTGAGTTTGCCTTTTTCCTCTTCATTGATCAGCCTTTCGGCAAATAGCACAAGTTTGATTTTAGAAATCGAATTAAATCCTGAATAACCTTTGGTTCAGTTAACATCAAATGGTTAATCCATTTTTCGGCGGATAAATCTGGTAGTCTGGTGTCCTCCTATAAAAGGTTAATCCATATTTCGATGGATAAATCTAGCAGTCTGGAATTTATTTAATCCCTTCAATTATATCCTGCAGTTTCTTTTGTTCCCATGACCCAACTTCAAGCTGATTATAAAGGTTCTTTGCTTTGTTGAAGTCCTTTAACTCGATGATGCTCAGTATTTGATAAAGCTTGGCTTCGTGGTGGTAGTTGTCTCCTTTTTTGGTAGCCGCCACAACGTTTCCAAAGCCTATAGCTGCATCCATTGTTTGTCCTGCTCTTAATTGACTATAGGCTTGATAATACTTGTCTTGAGTCGTCTTGATGCTGCGATCAATTTGGGTAAAGTTCTCTCCGGCTCTCCTATATTCTTTATTTTGGAAGTTATTTATAGCTGCTGCACGGCTCTCATTTGTTTGATTTCCACTTCTGTTGTTGTCAATAAATTCTACCTCATTGGATGCAAAAAATTGCTGAACTTGCTCTTGTGTGTTTGCAGGTGGGGTAGAAGTACCTGATTTGTTTTTGAGTAAGAAATAACCACCAAGCATAACAGCAATTAATAACAGTGGCAATAGGAATTTGGTTACAGAACTCTTGTCGTCGGATTCAATAGTTGAAGTAGATTCCTCTGATGTAGTTTTAGCTGCTGTATCTCTAGTTATATTGTGCTCTTGCTTTAGTTTTTGAGCATATTTATCTCTTAGTTCATTATTGAACTTCTCCTCAAGTATTTTAGACATCTTGTCATCTACTTGCGACTCATTCAAATCAGTTGATAAAAGTTTTTTTATATTTTTCATTGCATTCAGTATTTATATAAGCTGCTGAAAATTCGTTCTTAAGTTGGTTAGGCATCGTTCTTTTTGTTTTCTCAACGAGCTCGGGTTCTTACCCAAGTTTTCTGCAATTGCACTTAATTTAATCTTATCGTAGTAAAATTGCTTCAATAGTTTTTGACAGTCTTGGCTGATTTTTGCCCATGACTTATCAAGGATCTCTAATTCTTCATCGCTATGTACTTGATTAAGATCTAACATTTCTGGAATCTCATCTGTAGTGTCGACCATCGCCTCTTTCTTATTTAATTTCATCCACCTCTGTGCGGCCATTCTGGTAAACAAGTACCGTAGATTTCCATATTTTATCTTGTCTTCAATCAAGTATCTTCTAAATTCAAGCATGGTATCCATACTTGCATCATAAGCCTCCTCATGGTTGATGTTGAACTTAGATTGAAGATATCCTAGGCAATCACTGAAATGAGACAGAAATATCCTTTCAAATAAGCTATCGTCCCCCTTTTTCAAGCCTGCTCTAAGATTTTCGAATTCTTCTTCAGAAAGATCGAAATTTTTTGAATCCATTATTTTCTGTTGTCTTAGTCGTTTATATAAGATATAAAGATACAAAACGTGACATATATTAAAAGTATTGCAATATGTTAGAGGTGGGATATTGGTGTAAATACAAAAAAATCCTACAAAATCTCTACTAATGTCGTGTCTGTCAGCCAGCTGCAAATTTTTAACAGTCCAATTAGTTATATTTATTTTTTAATTTCTGGCAGACCTTGAAATTAACCCCTAATCAAAGCCTTTCCAGTATTTGTTTTTTTAAGTTTAGGTTTTCTGCAAATCCTATGTCACACTCTGTAGAAACTTGACTTATACCACTGATATAATGATTTTACGACTTAATAATTCAACAACTGAAATGAAAAATTTAACAACTGGAATATTATGCATGGCTATGTTGTGCTTTTTTACAATTAGTTCTGTATCAGCGCAAAACAGCTGGGATGACGACACTTTTATGATACGATTTGATTCTTCAATTACACAATCAGAAATTGATTTTATAAAGGCTGATTATTATGCTGAGGAGCTTTGGATTTCACCCATAACTCAAACTAGATTATGGAAGATTAATGCTCCTTTTCCACATACCACACAATATACTGGTGATTACTTTGTGAATATCGCTCAAAATAGTACAAATGCGAGAGGAAAAGCTGGAAGCCAAGGTGGTGCAGGAAATAACTACAAAGTTCCGGGAAATAGTGGCGGAGGTTTGAATTTTAATGGTAATCAAGGCGGATCTCCAGGCCCAATAAATCCTAATCCAACCAATCCAGATAATGAATACAATTGTCACGGAGAATCTTTTACGAAGATTGCAACTGGCGACCATCCCGTTAAATTAGGAATTTATGATACAGGTTTAACTGATTTAACTACATCCCATGATTTCTTTTGGCATTACGCAATCAATTTATCAGGATATAATTATATAAGTAATAATTACAACTATACTGATGATCAAGGACATGGCAATCATGTTGGAAGTACTATTTTCCATCTTGTTAACCATGCCTATGCTACTGGAGTTGTGCTCAATAAGCCAAATGTTACTACTCGAATCATGAAAACATTTGATGCAAATGCGTTTGGTTACGTGGCTGAGATCATCTTTGCTTTAGAAACTGAAGCAATCAATGGAATGCAGATAGCTAATTTTAGTTGGAGGTTTACAGCTGAAGTGGCAGAAGCAGAAATTCATCCCTTAAAAAAGACTTTAGAAGAGTTACAAAATCAATACGATGTATTGATGATTTGTGCAGCGGGTAATGATGGAGAGAATATTGATTTTGGTATCATTGGTTCAACAGGTTCAACTTTAAATGCCTACCCAGCATCATATGATTTTGCAAATATTATTTCTGTCACCACTTTTGATTGTGAAAATAGTTTTCCTGAATTCGCTAATATTGGCGCACAAACAGTTGATATTGCAGCACCTGGGATTGAAATTCCTGGAATGTATAATGATTTAAACATAACTGATGTTGATTATCTTACTGGAACATCCATGTCTTCAGCAATTGTAGCAGCAACGGCTGTTAAATTAGCAACACATTTATCAACTTTTGATGCACAGCAAATAAAATGTGCAATCATGACAGGCTCAGACTATCATCATCTTATTGCAGCAAATGTTGTTTCAAGTGGAGTATTAAATTCTGAGACTGCATTAAATGTACTTACAACTTGTCTTACAGGAGGAGGAAATGGTGGGCCAAATGGAAGATTTGTATCTCTAGATCAAGGAGATATATCTCAAGTAGTAGCAGGGATATATCCTAATCCTTCCTACGGTGATTTTGATGTAAGTTTATCTTCTAAAAAAGAAATGGTCGTTGAAATGAGTGTTTTTAATACAATGGGACAGTTAATTGAAGTAAAATCCAGTAAATTATATGAAGGAGATAATACCATCAACTTTAATTTATCGGACCTAAGTCCTGGTTTGTACCAAGTAACTATTGAGTCAGATAAATTCATTATTGCATCTGAAAAGATTACTATTCTAAAATAATGAAATAAAATATAATTATGAATGAAGCCGAATTGTGTATACAGTTCGGCTTTTTTTATTTTTACTCAAATTTAAAAATGCGATTAATTTGCCTTATTATTTATTTAATCTTCTCAAGCCTTAATCTTAAGGCACAGCGTGAATATTTTGAAAAATTAGATTCAATAGAAAATCATGTTAACAGTACTAATTTTCAATATTCTGATACTTCTAGTATATTCTTAGAATTGGATTATATTTCAAAAAATTTAGATCTAAATAATTGCGAGGAATGGTATGCATATCATCGTATTGATGTAGCAACCTATTATAATATTGCATTTCTTAATGAAGATTCAGAACTGTTTAATCGCTATCTTAATTTATGTATAGACAAAAACAAAGAAGCTGTTGATAGAATTATCAATTGTTTTGGAGAAGAAAGTGAATATTTGGCTAGAACATACTATAATATAGGAAGTGCGCACTATAGTTTAATTGAAGATGTTGAAACTGAGAAATATTACAATAAGGTTTTAGAGGTTGAATATAAAAACGACAATCCAAGTGATTTTGTATGTCAAAGGCTACTTTGGATTGGAGAGTTTTATTCAAATATATTAGGAGATCGTGAAAAAGGATTTGAAATGCTTGAAGTAGCATTAACAAAATTGCCAAAAAAGAATAAGGAGAAAACTAGGCATTTGATAATTCGAAGTCAAGCTCGTGCTTATTTTTATATGCTTGAATATGAAAAGTCGATTAATCGGTATTTAGACGCCATTGAAATTGCAACTAAAATTTATCCAAATTTTGAAGAATACCAAGTAAGTATAGATTACGAAGAGCTTGCAATAGCATATTTGGATAATGATCAAATTAAAGAAGCAGAAGTATATATTAATAAAGCATTTGAGATTACGAGGAAGTATTTTCCTGATCGAAAAAAAGATTTAAATCGCCAACTTATTAGATTACAAAGCATATATTCTACTCAAGGTAAATTTGAAATAGCAGATAATTTATTAAGCCAAGCAGCTCAAGATTTAAAAAAAGATACAAGTAATGAAGGACTTTTAAATTTAGCTTATATCAATGCCGAAAAAGGAATGAACTTTAGTAATTGGGGAAAACATGAAAAGGCTGTAGATGCTTTGCATGAATCTTTCTTTTATATGGTAAATAATAACACTAGAAATGTTTTAGAAAATCCAATTATTGCCAATAATCAAATTCTATTCGAGAGTATCTTTAAAAGGGTTCTAAAACAAAAATGTTCAAGCTTTTACAGTTTATTTAAAACAACTAAGAATGAAATATATTTGAAAAGTTCAATTGATGGAGTACTAAAGATTGATTCACTTATTACTTTATCATTACTTAAAAATTATCAAGAAGGATCTCATCAAGTTGAACTTGCTCTTGCCAAGTCAGCATATGAAATTGGAATAGTTTCAAGCTTAGAATTGTATAAAATTACTCACGACAAAAAGGACTTGGAGCAAGCCTTTCAATTCACTTCCAAATTTAAATCAAGATTGCTTGCTCGTGGTTTAAATCAAAAAGAAATGGAATCTGAGGTCTTGTCCGATGAGCAGAAAGCAATAATAGATAGTTTGCGAAATATTATTTCAGAAGCTAGAAATGAAGTTCAAATTGCCTCCTTACAAAAAGATACAACAAGACAACGTACATTATATGAAGAGCTATTATCCTTGGATGAAGAACTAAAAATTTTTCAAGAAAAGAATAATATATACAATCTACTTACTGAAGCTGATGTAAGCAAATCCTATTCGATATCAGAAATACAAAACAAAATAAATCAAGAAGAAGCAATTCTGGAGTTTCATCTAGCTGATACCATGATTTACTCATTTTTGATAAGTAAGAATAGCTTTCATCACCAAGTAAGTAAGATTAAGGCAGATCAAATCTTAAAATACTATTCAACAATTACAGAAGGAGGTAAATTACTTAATGGGGACTTATCAAATCAATTTTATAGCATATTAGAAAATATTTCTAAAGAATCTATAAAAAATATAATCATCATTCCTGACGGCGACTTACTACAATTGCCTTTAGAAGCAATCAGTTATAATGGTATGAGAGTTATTGAACAATTTAATATAAGTTACGAATATAGCTCTAGCTTCCTTTTCGACGAAAACTCATTTACGCAAAGTAGATCTTTAACAGCCTTTGCCTCAGATTATACCTCAAGTACTTTTGATAGTTTGCACTTCAATACAAATTACGGCGAGGAAGGTATTCATCTTGCAGAATTAAAAAACACCATTGAAGAAGTTGATATCGCCCACAAATATTTTGGAGGAGTAGTTTTTAAAAACGAAGATGCTACAAAGTCAAATTTTGAAGCCAATAGCAATAACAATAATATCCTGCATCTAGCTCTGCACGGAGTCATCAATAATGAGATACCTGATCAATCGGCACTGGTATTCAGCTCGACTACAGGCGACAATTTATTGACGGCATCTGAGATTTACAATATGGATATCAACAATGATCTCACCATCCTCTCTGCCTGCAACACCGGAGTAGGTCCAGTAAGAGTAGGGGACGGTGTCCGTTCGATGGCAAGGAGTTTTATCCATGCAGGTAGTGAGTCGGTTATTACATCCCTTTGGGAAATATCAGATGTGACCACCAAAATTATACTAGAAGGTTTCTACAAGTATATAAATGAAGGTAAAACCAAAGCAGAGGCTCTTAGGCTAGCCAAGCTAGACTTTATAAGCAACGCCAGCCCTACACAACAGCATCCCAAATATTGGGCACACTTGGTCCTAGTTGGAGACCCAGGCCCCATTGCAATTTCATCCAAACTCAATTGGAAATTGTATGGAATCATTGGGATAGGCATATTGGCCTCGTTTCTTCTTTTTCGGGTAGCGACTAGTTCTAGTTCAAAGAAATAACAAAGGAGTAAATGGAACAACCAAAGCGCGATATCAATTGGAGAAAATGGATAGCTATATCTGTTATCACCATCCTCATCTTTGTACTTTTCTTTCGAGAGCGACTCATGCAAACTAAAATTGCCAAAGCCAAAATGGACATTCTAGAAACCTTGCTTTCGGATGAACCAGAAGAAGCAAAGGAGAATATCAAAAATATATTGGACACACTCATCCACTGAGTTTTACTCAGTGGATAAGTGTGTCCAATAGACTCGCTCCCGTTGGTCGCTGAAGACCAAACTGCGTTTCTGAAGAAACTTCGTCTGGCAGGCACGAATCACTTCGTTCGCTATTGACTTTGAATTATTATATTTATTAACCAGAAAAAGTTATCAACATTCTAAAAGACTATAAACTATAACCTTTCAAGGTTTTTTATGAAGCTTCAGGAAGTCTGAAAGTCTGAAAGTCTGGAAGTCTGGAGTCTTGAAGTCTGGAAGTCAAAAAGTCTGAAAGTCTGAAAGTCTGAAAGTCTGAAAGTCTGAAAGTCTGAAAGTCTGAAAGTCTAAAAGTCTAAAAGTCTGAAAGTCTGAAAGTCTGAAAGTCTGAAAGTCTAAAAGTCTGAAAGTCTAAAAGTCTGAAAGTCTAAAAGTCTAAATGTCTGAAAATCTGAA
>ENA-ORXT01001954-ORXT01001954.1-marine-metagenome-genome-assembly--contig:-NODE-1954-length-26000-cov-11.889056_pt1 | contig 26000 bp, 22 predicted proteins | sample MGYA00237868_ERZ511482 | MGnify/ENA metagenome assembly ERZ511482
GAGCTCGGGGGTGCCCAGATCTGGTTGAAGCGAGAAGACCTGAACCATACCGGTGCACACAAGATCAACAACACAGTGGGCCAGGCCTTGCTCGCTCGTCGCATGGGTAAAAAACGCATCATCGCTGAAACCGGTGCAGGCCAGCATGGCGTTGCTACCGCCACAGTCTGCGCGCGCTGGGGAATGGAGTGCATCGTGTACATGGGTGAGCAAGACATCGTCCGGCAGGCTCCGAATGTTTTCCGAATGAAGTTGCTGGGGGCCACCGTAGTGCCGGTAACATCGGGTTCACGTACATTGAAGGATGCGCTGAATGAGGCCATGCGTGACTGGGTGGGCAATGTAGACGACACGTTCTATATCATCGGTACTGCCGCAGGCCCACATCCTTATCCCACTATGGTGCGCGATTTCAACAGCGTCATCGGTAAGGAGATCAAGGAACAATCGCTGGAACACACGGGCCGTCTGCCAGACGCCATAGTGGCCTGCGTGGGTGGCGGTTCTAACGCGATTGGCGCGTTCCACCCCTTTCTCGACGACAGTGAAGTGGATCTGATTGGCGTAGAAGCGGGTGGAGACGGGCTTGAAACCGGGCGGCACGCGGCGCCTTTGAGTGCGGGCAAGCCCGGTGTCTTGCATGGCAACAGAACGTATCTGATGGAAGACGAAGCCGGACAGATTATCGAGACTCACAGTGTATCTGCAGGACTGGATTATCCGGGTGTCGGACCAGAGCACGCCTGGCTCAAAGATATTGGCCGTGTTAAGTACGTGGCTGCTACAGATACCGAAGCGCTTGAAGCAACACACAAGTTGTGTCGAATCGAAGGTATCATTCCCGCTCTGGAATCTGCTCATGCTATAGCGCACGCCATCAAGATGGCGCCGTCAATGAGCACGGACAAGAACATTGTCGTTAATCTCTCGGGAAGGGGTGACAAGGACATCAACACTCTAGCCGACATCGAAGGAATTACTCTGTGAGTCAAAGCCGTATAGCTGCGCGTTTCACTGAGGCTGGTCATCGTAAATTGCTGGTGCCTTACATCACCGCAGGTGATCCTGATCTGGATGTCACACTTGCATTGATGCATACGCTGGTTAAAGCCGGAGCGGACGTCATTGAGCTGGGCATTCCTTTCTCAGATCCCATGGCGGATGGACCCGTCATTCAGGCAGCCTGTGAGCGAGCGTTGAAGAACAACGTGACGCTTGTGCAGGTTATGGAAACGGTGAAGCGGTTTCGTGAAACCGATGACCACACAGCTGTTGTGCTCATGGGGTACATGAATCCGGTAGAGCGACTGGGTTACGCTAAGTTTGCCACGCTGGCGGCCGAGTCCGGTGTCGATGGTGTGCTGACGGTGGATCTACCGCCTGAGGAGGCAGGCGATCTGGTTGAAGAGCTGCGTTCCAGACAACTGGACAGTATCTTTCTGTTGTCACCGACAACGCCGGATTCCCGGTTGCGGCAGGTGTGTGAAAAGGCGAGTGGATATATCTACTACGTTTCACTCAAGGGTGTTACCGGTGCTGCGAATCTGGATACCTCAGAAGTTGCCAGTAAGGTAGAACATATCAAGTCCATTTCCCAAATACCGGTAGCTGTAGGGTTCGGTATTCGTGATGCTACATCGGCTGCGGCCATTTCCGAAACAGCTGATGCTGTGGTAGTGGGTAGCGTTCTGGTATCACTGGTTGGCGAACATGGTCAGGATCTGGATACACTGCACCGAAAAATGTTCGATACTGTTAACGGTATGCGTCAGGCGATGGACAAGGTTGGAGCTTCGGCATGAGTGATGATGGACAACCCAAAGAGGGCGAAAAAAAGCCAATGGTTCCGTCCATCAAGCGCCTTAGCTGGTTTGAACGTCTAATCCCTGCACGCATTGGTGCGCGTAATACTGAAGAGAAAGGCAACGTTCCGGAAGGTCTGTGGGTCAAGTGTGATAACTGCTCTAACGTGCTGTATCACGCTGAACTTGAAAGAGCACAGGACGTTTGCATCAAGTGCGGTCATCATATGATGATTGCCGCTCGCAAGCGGCTGGAAAGACTGCTTGATCCTGGCGACAGGGAAGAGATTGGTGCCTCTGTCGAGCCCATCGACATACTCAAGTTCAAGGATTCCAAACGTTACAAGGATCGTCTGAGTCAGGCGGCCAAAGATTCTGGCGAGAAAGATGCGCTGGTTGTCATGCAAGGCAAACTGAAGGGCATGCCGGTTGTAGTAGCCGTGTTCGACTTCAACTTCATGGCGGGCTCCATGGGTTCGGTTGTGGGTGAACGTTTTAGTCGCGCCTGCGAGCGTAGTCTCGAATTAGGTATTCCCTTCGTCTGCTTCAGTGCCAGCGGAGGAGCGCGTATGCAGGAGGCATTGTTTTCATTGCTACAGATGGGCAAGACGAGTGCGCAGCTGAGAAACCTGGCCGACAGAGGACTTCCCTATATATCGGTCTTGACTGATCCCACAATGGGTGGTGTATCGGCATCGTTAGCCATGCTCGGCGATATCATCATTGCAGAGCCCGGTGCCCGCATCGGCTTTGCTGGAAGACGGGTAATCGAGCAAACGGTTCGTGAGAAATTGCCAGAAGGTTTTCAAAGTAGTGAGTTCCTGCTAGAGCACGGTGCTATCGATATGATCTGTGATCGCCGTGACATGCGTGACACGCTGGCCAGATTGCTGGCGAAGCTCAGTGACAAGCCTGTATTGAAATACGATGAAATTCGCGTTGCTACTCCGGTCAATGCGCAAACGAGTCCGGCAAAGTAAAGTACCGGGCGACGACCTGTTCTGATGACACAACCGGCCCCACTAACGCCACCCGCCCAAACGGCCCCACTCGGCGAGTGGTTGCAGTGGCTTGAAGGTATTCATCCAGTCGCAGTAGATATGGGTCTTGCGCGTGTCAGTGAAGTTGCTGACAGGCTTCATTTGAGACCTGTCGAAAAACCGCTGGTGCTGGTAGGGGGAACAAACGGCAAAGGCTCAACGGTTGCCATGTTGTCGTCCATCTATCAGGCTGCCGGGTATCGCGTCGGAGCTTACAGCTCCCCTCACATCCATGATTTTCGTGAACGGATCTGTGTCGATGGGCAGATGGCCGATGCAACCTCAATTGTACAGGCCCTGGCTTTTGTGGAGACGGGGCGTGCCCCGCAGACGCTCACCTATTTTGAATACACCACACTGGCAGCGATGCGTGTTTTTCAGCAAAGTAATTGTGATGTCTACATCATGGAAGTGGGGCTCGGTGGCCGGCTTGATGCAACCAATTTGTGGGATGCCGATTGTTCCGTCATAACCAGTATTGCGCTGGACCATCAGGACTATCTGGGTAGTGATATCAGCGTGATAGCGACTGAAAAAGCGGCAATTGGGCGCTCAGGCAAATTGTTGATCGTGGGTGATGTCGAGCCACCACAATCGCTGCATGAGTACGCTGACGCTCAGGACATCCACGTAGAACACATAGGAAAACGCAGCCTGTCTAAACTACCGCTAACTGCACTGCAGGGCGATCATCAGAGACGCAACGCGGGCTGCGCGGTGGCCGTTGTCGAGGCACTGCATCCGAGCTTGCCGGTCAGCCCGACGACCATTGAAAAGGGACTGTCTGATGTTCGTCTAGCGGCCCGCTTCGAGACTCTGGAAGCGCAAGGTGTCACATTCATACTGGATGTTGCGCACAATCCGGCAGGGGCTTCAGCCCTGTGTGAGGCCTGGCAATCGCGTTATCCTGACCACAGGGCCCAGTGCCTGTTTGCTTGTCTGACTGACAAGGATATTGCAGGTCTGGTCGCCGCACTCGATCCTGTTGTGGATGCCTGGCATTGCCTGGATCTATCAGTGCCTCGCGCAATTCCAGTTCAACAGTTGGTCAGTGATGTACAAGACAAGACAGGCAAGACAGTCAGCGGATACAGCAACACCGATAGTGCCTGTCGCGAAGCAATCGCCGGTGCGCTGCAAGCCAGTCAGCTGGTATTGGTAGCCGGATCGTTTCATACGATCGCGGCTGCACGCGATGCGATCCACGCTCTGGAATCCTCGAAACTTTCTTCATGAGCCGGGATTCTTTCGACGATGAAGACGAAGGTACTTTCCGGCAGCGACTCTGGGGAGCCGCCGTATTCATTGCCGTCATGGTTATCGTACTGCCCCTGATACTCGATGGAGCGGGTAGCGAAAGTCAGTTCCGACGTGTTGAAAAGTTGCGTCAGGAGCCCCCCAGCATTGTTGATAAAGAGGGCAACCGCACGGTACAGGAAATTCCGGTGGCAGAGACTCCTGACCCAGAGCCGCAGGTCATACCCGCAGAGCCTCTAGAACGAGTACCTCTGGATATCAAGGTAGGTGAAGATGATCCGCCTGATTACATGAAAGCCGAGCAGGAAGTGCGTGATACCTTACGACAAAGCCGCAGTGAAGCGCCCTTGACCGCATGGATTGTTCAAGCGGGCAGCTTTAGCGAGGAACTCAACGCGGTAGCAGTGCGGGACAGACTGAGAGAAGCAGGGTTCGCCTCGTTTGTGCGTGATCGGGATTCGCCGGCAGAGCCATTCCGTGTGCTGGTTGGCCCCATGATTACTGAACAGAGTGCTCTGGCGACCGAGAGTGAGGTAGAAAGTCTTCTGGGCCGTGCTGCACTAGTGCTCAGCTATCCTTGAGCCAGAGGCATCAAGCTCCTTGAATCTGCTTCACTGCTGTTCGAAACGCATTCTGCCGCGCAGACTTCGGGCACTTTTGTTAATATTCGCGATTGCAACGCAGGTAGAAACTGACACGTGTCCGAAGTAGACATTGCTATTCTGGCTGTAATCGCCGTCTCCGCCGTTATCAGTTTCATGCGCGGTTTTTTCCGAGAAGCCATGAGTCTGGGCACCTGGGTGGCAGCCATCGTCATTACGCTGCTGTTTACCAGCCGGTTTGCCGTGCTGTTGCCCATGGATGCAGTGCAAAGCCCTCAGGCACGTGCAACCATCAGCGCCGCTATCCTGTTTATCGGCACGCTGCTCGTCGGTAATCTGATTAACTGGATTTTTGGCCGAATCATGGCCCGATCAGTGGTTGGAAAGGCAGACAGAGCCATAGGTGTCGGATTTGGTGTGCTGCGGGGTGGCATAATCGTGGTCTTGCTGGTGCTGGCTGCGCATCTTGTGCCAGCCCTGAAGCAGGAATCATGGTGGCGCAACTCGACGTTAATCCCGCGTTTTGAAAAAGTGGCCGCCGTTATCCATTCCAGATTGCCTGACAGTCTCAGGCAGCATTTTGAATTTTCCGCATCAGGGTACTGATAAACATGTGTGGCATCATCGGTATCGTAGGGAAAGAATCCGTTAGCACGCGTCTGTATGACGGACTAACGCTGTTACAGCATCGTGGCCAGGATGCTGCCGGCATTGCCACTTGCCACGATGGGCGTCTGGTGCTGCGGCGTGGTGCCGGGCTGGTCCGGGATGTTTTTCGCGCAGGGGATATGCAGCGACTCGAAGGTCGCATGGGTATTGCTCACGTGCGTTACCCCACTGCTGGAACCTCAGGGCAAGCAGAGTCTCAGCCGTTTTACGTCAATTCACCCTACGGTATCGTGATGGGGCATAACGGCAACCTCACTAATTCTGAAGTTTTGCAGCGTGAATTGTTTGAATCTGATCTGCGGCATATCAATACGCGCTCGGATAGCGAAGTGTTGTTAAATGTCTTTGCTCACGAATTACAGGACCTGAAGCCCAGTACAAAACTGACTGCCGACATGATCTTTACCACGGTTGCCGCAGTGCACCGACGCTGCCGCGGCGCCTATGCGGTTATAGGCATGGTTGTAGGGCGTGGCGTCTTCGCCTTCAGAGATCCTCTGGGCATTCGTCCTGCGGTAATCGGCGAGCGTGTTTCTGACTCAGGTACCGAATACTGTATTGCCTCAGAGAGTGTTGCCTTGCAAGGTCTTGGCTTTTCGCTAATGAGGGATATTGCCCCGGGCGAAGCTGTGTACATTGACATGGAAGGCAATCTTCATACTCAGCAGTGTGCAGAAAATCCGGCGTTGTCTCCGTGCATCTTCGAGTATGTTTATCTGGCGCGTCCAGACAGCATTATCGATAATATTTCGGTTTATAAATCCAGATTGCGTATGGGTGAAGCGCTGGCCCGAAGAATACTCACGGAGCGTCCGGAGCATGACATCGATGTGGTCATTCCCATCCCTGATACCAGCAGAACCTCAGCGCTGGAAGTTGCGTTCAATCTGGGTGTGAAATACCGGGAAGGCTTTATCAAGAATCGCTATATCGGTCGTACCTTCATCATGCCCGGTCAGCAGCTGCGACGTAAATCGGTCAGACAGAAGCTCAGCCCCATTGAGCTGGAATTCAGCGGTAAGAATGTCCTGCTGGTTGATGATTCGATTGTGCGTGGCACCACGTCCGGACAGATTGTTCAAATGGCGCGAGATGCGGGTGCACGAAAGGTATACCTTGCCTCAGCTGCACCACCGGTGCGGTACCCGAATGTTTACGGTATCGATATGCCAGCGGCAGATGAGTTGATTGCTCACAACAGAACGATCGAGCAGATTGAGGAAGAAGTTGGCGCCGACTGGCTGGTCTATCAAACGGTCGAGGATCTGGTAGAAGCGGTCCGATACGACAAGCATCCGATTGAGAATTTCGAATCAAGCTGCTTCACGGGTGAGTATGTCACCGGGGATGTTGATGTGGAATATCTGGAAGCACTTCAGCAGCAGCGTTCTGACAACGCCAAGCATGAACAACACGTGGCAGACGATCTACTGGTGTTGTAAGCGGTAGCGCTCGTTTACCGCACTAACCCATACGCAAGCCCGCACGCTGAAAGTCGCCAACGTCAATACCGTATGCACCATCGCTGTGTGTGGTTTTGATCTGGAAGATGTTGCCTTCATTGTCAGTATCCATTTGCGACAGATCAACAATACGCTGGGCAGTGGGTTCTCCGATGGCGTCCAGAATCATGATGACTCTTGGGCGCAGCTTGTCAGATGTATTCGATAGCACGATACCCACTTCACCATTGATCATCTCGACAATACTACCTGGTGGAAAGATGCCTACCGAATCAATAAACCGGATAACCAGGTCTTCGTCGAACTGTTTGCCTCGTTGTGCATATAGCTCTTGCAAGGCATCAGAAGGCGAAAATGCGGGCCGATAGGGCTGGTTGAGGGTCATCGTGTCGTAGGCCTCTGCAATGGCCACTATCTTTGCAAACAACGGAATCTCATCATCAGTCAGTTTGCGCGGGTAGCCCAGCCCATCGGGTCTTTCGTGATGGGAGTGCGCCACGTCTGCTGCGCCCGACATTACACTCTTGGTTGACAACAGGATGTCACGTCCGTAACGCGCATGACGCTGCATCTCGGCACGTTCTTCTGCCGTTAGAGGTCCTTTTTTCTCCAGCACTTCACTGGAAATACTGGTTTTGCCGACATCATGCAGCATACCGCAGACCCCGACATCTTCCATTTCACGCGTGCTCATGCCCATAGACTTGGCCATGACGATACTCAACGCAGAAACATTCAGTGAATGTTGTGCGGTAGCCTCATGCTTCGCCTGAATTCTTGTCAGCCAGACAGAGGCATCGGGGTTTCGTAAAATACTGTCAACACAACCGTTGACGGCTTGTTTGACTTTGCCACCATCAATTTCAGCGCCTAATCTGATCTCTTCAAACAGACTGGAGATTGCCTTGCTGGCCAGATCATGAACTTCTGTGGCGGCGTCGATTTCATCTTCGACCTGTACGGTATCGCTGAGTTTGGAGCCGACACCGGCAGCGGGCAGTCCCGCGGATGGGTGTGTCGTACTCATGCTGAACTCGTCGTAGTCCACCCAGACATGCGCGCATTCGTTCTGAACTGACAGGATGTCGGCCGCAGATTGAATTTCCAATCCCTGGAACATGAAGCTGGATTCTTCCCACGGCTTGTCCAGCTCCACCACAAACATGCCCACTCGCAAATCTTTTACATCGATCTTCTCGTGGTGTTTTCGAGTACGTTGAGTGCGCTCACGCTGAGGCTGCTGAGTCTTGCGTCGGCGAGAACGCGGCTCAGGCTCTTTATCTTCGTTCTTGAAAAGTTTGCCAAAAAACATGTGCTGGATGTGATCGCCAATGACGCCTTGTTGTTCAGGTGCAAAATCCCTTCCAGATTGAGCGGCAACCCACAGCCAGACTTTAGATTAATAATCAGTTGCCCGGCGGGTTCGCTGGTCACAATTGAGACACAGAATCTCAGATATCCAGCCCGGTCCATTGCTCAGCGACGATACGCCATGTACCGTCGTTCACCTCACTCCAGTAAAGTGTGACTTGGTGCTCATTTACGAGTCCAAACCGGACTTGCATTACAAGGTGAGTGAGGGAATCGTCTGGCGTTGCAACTGGCTGCACGGGATTCATTGTCATGCTGATGTCGCCTGAGTTCACCATGGCCAGGTCTTCAAAAAAATGCTTGAACTGGTTTAGCCGTTGCAAATTCTCAGTATTCTGTTGGATGCCATCTGTATCGGTAACCCTGATCTGATAACCACCTGCGACACGGAATCGATTCTCCAACACATTTTTATCTGCATAGAGCGATTCAAGTTGAGTGCGGCTTTTGTTTACCCAGCCTTGTTGAAATTGCTCGAATAGTCGCTGAAAAGTTTTTTGCCGTTTTGATCGCGCTTCGTGGCTGCTCCATTGAAAATCATGGCCCAGGACAACGAGTGCATCAGAGGGGGTTATCTGATTTTTGAGACGTAACAGGTGATCGTTGGACATCGTCACACACCCTTCGCTGGAGCGGGGAGAGCGACTACGTTGCGCATGGGGTACGCCGTGTAACCAGATACCTGAGCCGGTTCGGCCTAGATGGCGATCCAGCGTATTGGGGTAATCGAGCATCAAGGCTCCGGACCCGTACAGATCAGGTAACGAGGCATCAGTGCGCAGTCCGGTAATGCTATACACGCCCAGCGGAGTCTTGTTGTCACCTTCAACCTTTTTGCCGTATCCGGCCTTGCCACCCCCGATATAGTGTTGTTGCACAAGCGTGGGTGATTGATCATTGCCCATGACCTGATACAAGACCGATGCTTTCAGGTCTATTAACAAAAGCTGCCCGGTGTGTGCGCCAATCTGGATGATGTTATCTGGCAAGGTCGCTGGTTCAAACAGTCCGGCTGTGTCCAATGGGGCCTGGGCTTGCGACAAACGGGCCTGAGCCTCCAGTAACAATGCCATGAGCGGCTGGCTCATCGATTTGGAACTGGCTGTCAATACGTCATTAAAGGCTGCTGTGGTTTCGAGCTCCGCCGAGATCAGCTGTCCCAGTGCATAGTCTGGAAATCGGTAAGCCATTTGTCTGGCGAGCAAGCGTGCCTGAGCAAGATCACCTTCAGCAATCAACGACAGTGTCGTCGCTATCTGAGTATCCAGCGCCTTTGATGAATCAGGTAGCACGTGAGGAGCCGACCAGCTATTCGCGCTGAACAAGGCTGTGCATAGACAGCAGCAGGCAGCGCCTCGGATGAATGTGACTAGATATTGCTTTGGCCAGTTCACAAAGTGGTTTCCTGATAGATTTTCCAGCGATTACCGACCAGTCGTAGCAGTAATAACGTTCGGTTGTGATATTCATCGCTGACTACCACTACAGCGTCTTTAGCCGTAAAGGCAATTTCGCGATGCAGGTTCGCCCATTCCATGAGCTCAAATTTCTGTCTGGACAGCCAGATGGCAGACGCAGGGAAGCCATCCACATAATGTTGCTTCAAACCGATAGTGTTGTGCAGTGCCTGCCACCAAGCGAACAGTTCGTATTCCAGCGTCCCGATGGTGTGCAAGTCGCTGTGCTCACGCGCTACTGATGATGATGCTGCGTTCTGGTCGGTAGAGCGCTGAAATTGCAGTTCCGGGGGGCTTGCCTTTGCAGGTATGTTAAGCGCCAGAGCATACGCTGCTGCCGCTCGGTGTTCAAAAATCTGCTGCAGGTGACGGTGCGTCATTGATGCGCGGCCGTCGAGCTGTAACGATCGCTCAAAGTGACTGATCGCCTCTGGCCAGCGACCAGCCCTGCCAGCTACCACACCTTGATTATGCGCTAGTTGCGGGAGACCGGCGCAGTCTTGCTCCGCTTCAGCAAAGCGCTCGAGCAGATAGTCGGGTGAATCGGTTTCATTGGTGGCCAGTGCCACAGTTGCGTCAAGAGTTGCGAGGCATTGCTGCAGGAATGTCTCGTTTGTGGTTTTGTGTTCTTGCTGAGCATCGAGATGCTCAGGTTCGGCGCTTTTGGTATCGCTGGCGGATACGTCGTGTGCGCCCGCAAGAACGCAAAGCATGCAAGCCGTGCCTGTCAGGTGAATAAGCTTTGCCCGAGCGGCTTTAATTTTCGTGCGTGTGGCTGACAAGCTCTTGATACGGCTCTGTTGGTGCAGATGCAGTAGTATAACCACTGCAGATGGGTTTCCCTACCGGGCAGGCGTAAGCCAACTACATAAGGCGCATATTCGTTGACTACTGACAGCACAACACCGCACCACATTGCCGAGTCTGAGTGGTCAGACGACACACTGGCCATCAGAGCCGGCTTTGAGCGTTCGCAATTCGGTGAGCATGGCGAACCGATAATGACCACATCGAGCTACGTGTTTGGCAGTGCTGCCGAAGCCGCAGCACGGTTCAGCGGCGAGAGCCCCGGGCCTATCTATTCACGGTTTACCAATCCTACTGTGCAGATATTCGAGGCACGTCTGGCAGCTCTGGAAGGCGGGGAGGCGTGCATCGGAACGTCGTCGGGCATGGCGGCTACGGCAACACTATTGCTGGGCACGTTACAACAGGGTGACGAGATCGTGGCCACGCGTAACATGTTTGGCAGCACCGTCAACCTGTTCAAGAATTTCCTGCCACGCTATGGCATCAAAGTGCTGTGGGCAGATGGACTGAAACATGAAAGCTGGGCGCCTCTGGTTACGAATAAAACCAAACTGCTCTATCTGGAAACGCCTACTAACCCGCTGACAGAGCTTGCGGATATCAAGGCGTTTGCCGACCTTGCCCACAGTAACGGTGCACAGCTTGTTGTCGACAACTGTTTTTGCACGCCGGCGTTACAAAAGCCACTAGAGCATGGTGCAGATATCGTGATTCATTCAGCTACCAAATACCTCGATGGGCAAGGGCGTTGCGTGGGTGGTGCGGTGGTCGGATCTGCAGAACTGATAGAGCGTCTGACCGCATTCATGCGCAGTGCAGGTCCGTGCATGAGTCCGTTCAATGCCTGGGTGTTTATCAAGGGACTGGAAACGTTGAGTCTGCGCATGAAGCAACATTCTGCCAATGCAGCCGAACTGGCTTCATGGCTGGATTCTCAGGACGCTATCAGACATGTTTACTACCCCGGGCTTGATTCTCATCCCGATGCGGCTCTGGCCAAGCGACAACAGAAAGCTCCCGGAGGTATTCTGTCGCTGGAAGTGGCAGGCGACAGAGCCGCAGCGTGGCGCATGATCGATGCGGTCAAGCTGTGTTCAATCACGGGTAACCTGGGCGATGCTCGAACCACTATCACGCACCCTGCAACCACCACGCATGGCCGCATGACAGCTGAAGACAGAACTGTCGCTGGTATCGGTGATGGTCTGATCCGTTTGGCGGTGGGGCTGGAAGATGTCAGTGATATCAAACGTGATCTTGAACGGGCCCTGCAACAGGTTTGATCTTTGGTCAGTGAAAAAGCAATCATGAATTCGACTCAACGAGCCAGCTTGCTGCACGAACTGTTTCAGGCGGGCGTGGATGCGGTAGGTGGGCGACAGGCGACACAGCGATCACTTGAGCAACACACGCTTGCGGACGAGGTGCATCTCGTCGCCGTGGGGAAAGCTGCTGATGCGATGGCGATGGGCGCGCTAGCCGTAATCGGAGAAAAACTTGTCTCAGGTCTGGTGGTGAGCAAGCATGGTCATCTGAGTGATGCAATCAAAGCGGACAGTCGTGTCAATTGTCTGGAATCCGGCCATCCAGTGCCTGATGAAGGTTCTTTGCTGGCCGGCAGAGCTCTCAGTGAATTTGTGTCTCAGGTGCCTGCGAATCATCAGCTCGTCTTTCTGGTGTCTGGCGGAACGTCTGCGCTGGTCGAGCATCTTGTCGACGGGCTGGGCCTGTCAGATCTAAAGCGCGAAACTGACAATCTGCTGGCAAGCGGTGCCGCTATTGGCGAGATGAACAGGCGCCGTCGTACGCTGTCTCAAATCAAGGGTGGCAAGCTTGCCGCTCAAGTAAAGTGCCAGGTACTGCAACTTCTGATCAGTGATGTACCGGGTGACAAGCCAGGCGATATTGGCTCGGGTTTGTTGATTCCGGATGCCGCAACGGGGATGGATGCGGATCTGCCAGTCTGGCAACAAATAGACACTCACATCATCGCCTCATCTGCCATTGCCCAGGCGGCTGTGGCGCAGGCGGCATTGGCAAAAAGACTGGTAGTCTGCCAGCCGACGGGTAATCTGGATGGGAATATGCCCGACGTTATCGAGCGCGTCAGTTCTGTTCTTTGCGCACCAGATCTGGTATCTGGTGTGTATATCTGGGGAGGGGAGCCCACCATTGTTCTGCCTTCAAATCCAGGGCGTGGCGGGCGTAATCAGCATCTGGCTCTTGCGCTTGCCAAGCCACTATCTCAGATAAATGCCGCCTCTGTACTGGTGTGCGGCACCGACGGCACTGATGGTCCCACCGTGGACGCAGGTGGTATTGTTGATGAACACACACTCAAGGCTGTACAGGACGCCAGCCTGAAACTGGAAGACTATCTTGCCAATGCTGACGCCGGCAGTTGCCTTGAGCACGTATCGTGTCTGGTAACTACCGGGCCTACCGGAACCAATGTGATGGATCTGGCCATTGCGATCGTGGGTTGAGCGAATTAATGAGAATTATCATGCTCTATTCACATCTCACATCTCACATCTCACATCTCACATCTCACATCTCACATCTCACAGCACGTTGCTCGTTACTCGGTGGTGATTTGAGCGGCTGAACGCAGCTCTTCCACATGCTCGGCCAGTGCCTTGCGGACGGCCAGATTCGACAAGCCAGACTTTACCGATTCGAAGTCTGGTAACGCCGTGTTGCGTTTGTCGACCAGTTTGATAATGTGAAAACCAAATTCGGTTTCAACGGCTTCAGTGCTGATATCGCCCACCGCCATTGTCGCAACAACGCTGGTAAATTCAGGCGGTAACGTACTGCTCTGAAACCAGCCCAGGTCGCCACCGTTGTCACCCGCAGGGTCGATAGAGTGCAACTTGGCCAGTGCATCAAACTCTTTTCCTGCAGCCAGCTCCGCTAGTACTTCAAGCGCAGTTTCTTCGTTGTCCAGCAGGATATGACTGGCACGAAACTCAGCGCGGTCTACCGAGGCAGACTGTGCTTCATACTCGGCTTTCAGCTCCTCTTCGCTGAATGACATGGTGGCACCTTTGCGGGCCAGATAGGCATTGGCCATCGTTTGTGTGTACTGCAGCTGCAGAGCTGCGGAAACTTCCGGCGTCTTGTCCAGCTCCATCTCTTCTGCGGCCTGCGTAAGCACCTCAAGATTGATCAGCTCATCGAGTATGGCTTGGCGATCAGCCGTTTCACCACCGGCGGTGAGCTGTTGTGCGACATTGTCTACCGACAATTGTGGAATGGGTCGACCATTGACGCTAGCGAGTACACCTTCAGCCAATTCGGCATCTGTGGACTTGTCCTGAGCGTGACTGGAAGCAGCGAAGCTGAGCGTTAACAGGGTGGTCAATATAACAGCAGGGGAGGCAGGCATGGGTAGTCCGTGAATTGATTGAATAAGAGGTTTCGGCAAGCCAATTGTGCAGGATATGCAAGCTACGCACCGCTTCGGCGTACAATCTGCAGTTGTCTGGACATGTTTTTTACTGAAATGAGTCAGTTTTTCGAAATACACCCTGAAAACCCGCAAAAGCGGTTGATTACTCAGGCTGTCAGCATTATCCGCGAAGGTGGCGTTATCGTCTATCCCACCGATTCGTGTTATGCGCTGGGTTGCCATGTGGGCGACAAACAGGCCATGGAGCGTATTGCTCGCATCAGAAAAACAGACACGAAGCACAACTTCACACTCGTCTGCCGTGACTTGTCGGACATTGCTACCTACGCTCGGGTGGACAACGCCACTTACAGGACGCTGAAATCGCTGACGCCTGCGCCATATACCTTCATTTTGAAGGCCACGAGCGAGGTTCCCAAGCGTTTGCAGAATCCGAAGCGAAAGACCATCGGTATCCGTATCCCAGATAACGCTATTTGTCAGGCGCTGCTGGAAGAGCTGGGTGAGCCCATGATGAGTAGCACGCTGATTATGCCCGATAAGGATTTGCCCGAGACAGACCCTGACGATATCCGTGATTTGCTGGAGAAACAGGTGGACCTGATTATCGATGGTGGCAACTGTGGGTTCGAGCCCACCACCGTTCTTGCGTTCGATGATGATGGGGAAATCGAGGTAAGGCGTGAAGGGCGTGGTGATCTGAGTTTTATGCACTAGTCAAAGGCTCTGGTCGCGGTATAATCCGCGAAACCGGAGCACCCCTGATGCAAGCAGATCCGCCGCCGATCGAGGCGGACCCACCCAGTGATGCCGTTGTGGCCGACCACATCGCTGTTGTGCGCGGTGAACCGTACACCCAGTTACCCCTCGATCTTTACATTCCACCCGATGCGCTGGAAGTCTTTCTGGAGACCTTCGAAGGGCCTCTGGACTTGCTGCTGTACCTGATCAAGCGACAGAATCTGGATATCCTGAACATCCCTATCGCTGACATCACAGCGCAGTACATGAAGTACATCGGCCTGATGGAAACCATGCGTTTCGAGTTGGCCTCAGAGTATCTGCTGATGGCTGCCATGCTGGCTGAGATCAAGTCTCGCATGCTGTTACCCCGTGTGGATGAGCTGAACGATGACGAGGATGATCCTCGCGCCGAACTGATCAGACGATTGCAGGAATACGAGCGCATCAAGAAGAGTGCGTTGTCGCTCGAAGAGATGCCACGACTGGAACGTGAAAACCAGGTCCTCCAGGTGGTGGCACCGGTCATAGAGCGCGACGTGCCGTTACCGGACATCACCATGAAGGATCTGATGATGGCACTGCGTGATGTGGCTGATCGTGCCCACCTGACAGGCCATCACAGCATTTCACGGGAGACACTGTCGGTGCGAGCACGCATGTCGCACGTATTGTCGGCCCTGAAAATCGGTGAATTCTGCGAATTTACTACCCTGTTCAACCCTGAAGAGGGGAGGCTGGGCATCGTCGTAACGTTCCTCGCAATCCTTGAATTGTGCAAAGAGTCTGCTATCGACATTGTGCAGGCTGAACCCTTTGCGCCGATCTACCTGAAACCTCGGAGTGAGTCAGTGGACAACACTGATCCTGCCCCCGAGCAACTTGAACTGCCCGAGTAAACTGATGGACGCTCAACAGACAAGAAATATTCTGGAGGCCTGCTTGCTCGTTGCAGGCAAGGCCATGAACATCGGTCAACTCGAAAGCTTGTTCGAGTCCGATATCGACAGGCCCGACAGAAACGAAATCAAGGAGTCTCTCGTTGAGCTTCAGACACACTATGAAGGACGTGGTATCGAGCTGGTAGAAGTAGCGTCAGGCTGGCGTTTGCAATCTCGAGCAAACATGGAGCATTGGGTTGCTCGCCTGTTTCAGGAAAAGTCTCCGCGCTATTCACGTGCCTTGTTGGAAACACTGGTCCTTATTGCTTACCGTCAGCCGATTACACGTGGCGAGATTGAAGAAGTGCGCGGTGTTGCAGTCAGTTCAAACATCATCAAGACATTGCAAGAACGAGAATGGATCAAAGAGATTGGCTACAAGGATGTCCCCGGCAAGCCTGCGCTATGGGGCACAACCCGACAGTTTCTTGATTACTTCAACCTTAAGCGCCTGGACGAACTACCCACCCTGGCAGAAGCACGCGACCTGGCAGAAATAGACGCAGCGCTTGAAGCAGAGATGGGTCTGGTGGATGGTGTGACGGATAGTGTTGCTGCCAATGATTCTGAAGGTTCGGAAGAAAGTGGTGACGTTTCAGAAGGTGGTGAAGGTGGTGAGAGTGCTGAGAGTGCTGAGAGTGCTGAGGGCGCTGAGGGCGCTGAGAGTGGCGCCAGCAATTTGGTGGCGGGAGGTGCAGGACTTGCCTTGGCAGACCTTGCTAGTGGGCTACCTGGCGCTGCAGGGTCGAAAGAGCGAGCAGACTTCAATTCTGTTGTCAGCAATTTCGTGGAAGGCACAGGTGCTGACACCAACAACCCGGTTGTCAATATCGAAGCAGATACAGATACAGATACAGATAGTGCCGTCGTATCGGCTGAAATGGACGGGGTTACGCCAGAAGGTGATGCCGCAGATGCCAGTGAATTAGATAAGTTAGCTGACTCGAGTGACTTGGAAAATTCAATTGATGCTGAGCTGGCCGGTGACCCCGTAGATAATGGGGGGGCCGATGTTACTGTTGAGACAGGTGAGACAGGTGAGACAGGTGTATTTGTTGATACGTCTGACAAGGCTCGAACAGGTGAGTTATACGACCTGCCTGAGTCAGATAATCTGGATGGTTCCAGCAAGCTTGATGGCGCAGACGACTCGAACGCGACAGACTTTGAGGATGCTTCTGGTGACTACGCTGATGGCGATCTAAGTGCTAAAGATGCTTATGTTGAATCAGACGATCTGAATGATTCGGGTATTGCCAAGAATTCCGATGGTTCAGCTGTGGTCAGTGAATCTGGCAAAACGCTTCATGAAGGAGAGCAAGGCTTAGAGGGTGATACTGAAGTTTTAAGTGATGCCAGTGATGCCAGTGATGCCAGTGATGCCAGTGATGCCAGTGATGCCAGTGATTCGGATAATTTGGATGCGACGAATCAAACAGATAAATTCGTAAATTCGGAAGAGGTGGGCACACTGGATAGTCAGAGTGGTTCTGATGGATCCAATGACTTGGATGTGCCAGCCGATTTTCGTAGCGCAGATGGCTCTGCAATAGAGAACCGTTCAGCCGATTCAGTTGGAACAGATAGTTCTGGTGGTTCCGACGAATTACTCGGATCAGCTGATGGCGCTCAACCAACAGGGGAGAGCGATTCAAGACAGCCGAGGCAATCATTCGAATCAGGTTTTGTTACGAGCTCTATCGATCCCGTTACGTCGGGTGATTCGGTCGATTCAAGCGATTCGATGGGCACCAGTGATCTGAGTGATCGTAATGATTCGAGCCATTCCACTGCAGTTTCTGAAGATGTACTCTTCAGCATAGACGAAGAGTCACAGAAAGAGATTCAGGCTGAGGCTATCTCCGCGCATGACCTGATTGTTGAAGAGTGGAAAGAGCCAGTAAGCAGGCCCAGCGTTGTTGATGTAGCTCTGGATGACACACAGTCTGGTGGAGCTGATGTTCTGGATAGTACCGGCGGCGAAGCATCTGAGGATGGATCGGCAGTGTCTGATGAGAATAATGGTTCAAGTAGTCATAATGAAGGCGGTGAGGGTGGGGCTGAAGCCGAGCTACATCGAGCTATTAACGAATTCGCAGAAGAGCACCAACAAGAGGTAGATGCTCGTAACGAGTTCGAAGCAAGGAACCTGTCCACTCGACAAGGCGATATTTATGAAGACGAAGAGAGTGACACTACTGCGCGTGAAGTAAGTACGGATCAGGCTGGAATAGTGACATCGTCCACCACCATTCATAAAGCCAATCTGTTTGGTGTTTCGGGCAGTGTGGAAACAGAAGTCGACGTTCTTGACAAGCAAAATCAGAATGATGATAAGACCGATCTTCCCGAAGGTAAAAATTCTGAACCCTGAATAGCTAGGGAGCACAACGCAACGCGATGGATCGCGGATAACTACAGGGATCGCTCAAGACGCAGGCCTTCGAGCTATGAGGGCGGTGATGCGCTGGCAAGTTTTCGTGCTTCATGGGGTGTGCCTGTCAGCAACTCGGCAGAGTCGCAAGATTTGGCCGGGAGCGAAGCTGATGACATTGTTGATTCAAGCGAATTACAGGCAGTTGTTCAAGAGGCACCAGAAGTACTGGATTTTTCAGAGCCGATAGAATCTGCGGAGGACTCGGACAGTCAGGCATCACTGGGTGCTCAACAGATTCAAATTGATTCTGAAGAGGCCGAGATGTCGGAGGCTGTAAAATTCTCAGAACCTCAGGAGTTGTCGGAGGCTATAGAGATATCTGAAGTCCCGGTTGATCAGGAGCTACCGATTGCGTCGGAAATTCGGCTAGAGCACGAACGGCCTGAGTTCCCATCGGTGACTGAAGTTTCTGAAACTGCTAAGTTGATAGAGGCTGCAGAGGGTTTCGAATTCCAGAATGATCAAGAGCTGCCGGCTTCGCAAAATATCCAAGTGGAGCCTGACGTACAGGATTTATCTGATGCTATGGAAATCTCTGAATTTATAGAGGTCCAGGATTCACCGATTGCTGAAATAGTAATACCAGACCCCGAGGTTTCTGAATACGTCAGGGTAAAGGATGCGGTTGCAGATCAAGTTACTTCCAACGAGATCTCAATCGCTGCTGCGACAACAGCGGATGTATCTGAGGATGACTCAACTGTTGAGGGTGACCCTGAAAGTGTCTTCGATGATTCGACTGTCGTTGTCTCAGAGGAAATCGACTTTAGCGATTTCGACTTGCAAGTCGTAGATGTAGACTTGTTTGCACCAGATGATGATTCAATAAAGGCTGAAACTGAACCTGCAGAACAGTCATCAGATGTTGACGTATCCCTGGATGACACACCTGGTGAAGTTCATCCTTCAGATGAGGGAGTCGTAGATCATGGATTTGATGAACAAACAGAAGTCAAGGTTGGTGAACAGTACTTGGCGAACGTAACAGGCTCGGAGGTAGAAGTAATCACTCCAGATTCCAGTTTACGTGTTGTTGATCAAGATGACATTGTTGAGGCACTAGAGCCGACTATTCCCACTGTAGAAGAAACAGCGCCAAAAGGATTTATAAAGCGCTGGGCGACACGCATCGTGTCCTGGGTCAAGCGTTTTGTCGGTTTTTAGTAGTTTGTGAAATGAAACCCCCGTACGAATTCGTCTTTTCCGTGCGGGGAGATTTTTAAGCTTACAGTTCAATTCCATAGCTGCTGACGGAGTACGTTCCGTCTTTGTTGTAGATAGATAAAGAAAGAAACGCTTCGTCTCTCTTTTATATCTGGCAAAATCGCTATTAGGCCGCTCTCCTGGCGATACGGTGCAAGGCTTATTTCCGGTAGGTACCTTAAAGACTTGCCAGCGTATCTTGATTCTGCCGATGCGTATGTACTATTGGTTGAATTGTTGTAGTTTGCTTTAAATAACAACTGATACATAAGCAATAAGCTGTCGTGATGCTGCTTTATGCATTACGACAGCCTGATAATTTGTCGATACAATTTGCAGCTCGCAAGATATATTTCTCCCTTATTTTGGCCATTGTCAAATAGTGAGGGTGATTGGTGCGAAATTGGTAGCTCTAACGACAATCGTGAATGCACTACCCAAAGGCAACAGACGGTAGCCACGTCGCCAGAGCCGGTATATACGAGACCAGTAAAAGCACCGCAATGTTGGTCACGAGGAACGGCAGAATAGCTCGGACAACCGGTGCTAATGGTTCACGCGCAATGTTTGCGCACACGAACAGGCAGACACCCAGTGGTGGCGTGGTCAACCCGATCATCAGGTTCAATACTGCGAATGTAGCAAAGTGCAGAGGTTCAGTTCCCACGGCTTCTGCCAGCGCTAGTAACGGTACAAACAGGATGATCAGCGCTGCTATGGTTTCCATGAACATGCCGACGAACAGCAGTAGCACGTTGATAATCAGAATGACCAGAAACTTGTTATCGGTCATCGACAAAACGGCGTTGGCAATGGTTTGTGGAATTTGCTCGGATACCAGAATCCAGCCAAACACGTTAGCAAAACCAACGAGTACAAGAATGGCCGCGGAAGCGATAGCGCTATCGATGATGATGCTCGGCACCTCGCGAATCGGCAACTCGCGATACACAAAAGCGCCAACTACAAAGGCATATACGCTGGCAATAATGGCAGTTTCAGTGGGCGTGGCTATTCCGCTCAGAAGGCCATAGATGATGATGCCGGTCATAGCCAGTGCCCAGAATGCTCCACCCAGTGAGCGAGCTATTTCGACAACACCTAACCATGGCTGGCGTGGAAAGTTCTTTTTTCTGGCAATCAGATAGGTCGTTACCATCATGGCCACACCCATGAGAATTCCGGGTATGGCACCTGCCAGAAACATCTTGCCTACTGATATACCCGACAAAGCTCCAACGATGATCATGGGCACACTGGGCGGTATAATGGGTCCTACTGTCGAGGAGGCGGCCGTCACAGCTGCTGAAAAATCGGCAGGGTATCCTGCTTTCTTCATGCCGGGAATCATCACCCCTCCGATGGAAGCTGCGTCTGCTACCGCTGTACCGGTGATACCACCAAACAGCATGGAAGCCCCCACATTGGTCAGGCCCAGTCCACCTCGAATCCACCCGACTAGTGCATTGGCAAAGCGGATGATACGTTCTGTAATGCCGCCTCTGTTCATCAGGTTTCCTGCAAGAATAAACCCGGGAATACTAAGCAATACGAACACGTCCATACCGGCATACATCTTTTGTGGCATAACAACAACTGGCGTGCCTGTGAAGAGTAGATAGGCCAGTGATGACAGCCCCAAGGTTGCCGCTACGGGAACGCCAATGGCCAGGCCGAGAACGAATACACCAACCAGTACAGACAGGGCCATCAGAGTGGATCTCTTGCGTTGTCAGGGCGACCGTCCTCGTGATGCAGCACCATGGCAACAATGCGGAATATGGCAAACAGAAACAGGACGAGCAACAACACAAAAACGGACAAGTGGACATACGTCATTTGCAATCCCATGGCGGGTGAAGTCTGGAATGCACCGATGGATACAAAGCGCCAGGCCGGCATGAGCAACACACCACACATGATGGCCGTCAACACCGCTGACAGGAGTCGTAGTCTGTTAGACCAGTGCTGGCCAAAGGCTTCACAGAATACATCCACGTTGACAAGATCACCTGACTTAAAAGCCAGACCTGCACCTATGGCTGCAACGTAGAGAAGGGCGAATCGTGTCAGCTCTTCACTCCATACCGGTGATGAGCCTAACGTACGGCTAATGACCTGAACTAGTACTGCCACTATCAGCACAGTAAACGCCAAACCTATGCTGATTCGGCAAATTTTTGTTAGCCAGAGTTCCAGAGTCTTGAACATAGAAATCCTTTCAATCGATGGGCCCACCGGAAATTGTCTCAGGTGGGCTCAATGGATTTGATCAGCAGCTAGTTGGCAAACAAGTCTTCCACGATACTTTTGATTTCTGGTTTTACGTTTTTCAGTACGGCATCCTTGGCGGCTGCCTGAAAGGCCGGACCGTCTACTTCCACGAATGTCATGCCTTTGGATTCCAGATACACCTGATCCTCTGCAAGGCTGCTCAGTAACAGTCCTCTTTCATATTCTTGAGCAGTGGCTGCCGCTTGTTCCACCGCGGCCTTGTCTTCATCAGACAGCTTCGCCCACGTGGACTCGGCTATGGTCAGGTAGATCCAAGAGCGTACATGCTCTGTCTGGTTGACGTGGCTTTGAACTTCGTTGAAGTTGGCTGAACGGATGAGTGCCAGGGGGTTCTCCTGCGCACCGATAACGCCACTTTGCAGGGAAGTAAATACCTCGGAGAATGCCATTGGAGTGGGTGCAGCTCCCATTGACTTCCAGACGTCGACAAACAAGGGAACATTGGGAACTCGCATTTTTAGTTCATCTAGTTCGGATGGTGTTGTAATGGCACGATTGGATGTCAGGTTGCGAGGTCCGCGAGCAAAGTAGGCGATGGGACGTATCATGGCCTTCTCAGTTATCTCGGCCTTGATCGCATCACCGATCTCTCCGCTGGCAACTTCATCCATGTGTTCGAGCGATTTGTAAGCGTAAGGTACGGCGAGCAAGGCTGCCATGGGGGCCCAGTTCTGCAAGCTTTCGCCTGTGATGGTCATATCCACTGTACCCAGCTGCATGCCGTTGATCAGGTCTATTTCCTTACCTAACGATTCATTGGGAAATACTTGAACTTCAATGCGGCCATCCGTCAGGGCTGCCAGCTCTTCACCAAACTTGACTGATGCGAGGTGCCATGCATTCTGATCGTTGGCCAGATGCCCCAGTTTCAACGTCATCTCTGCACCGAATGCTGTCGATGTCATGGATGCTGCTATTGCGCTCGCCAATGCTAGCTTTTTTACGTTTGCAACAATGCTCACAATTAACTCTCCAGAGTAATTTAAAGGTTCTAGCCCTGTTCTCGGCTAGGAAGGGTGGGTAGTGTCTGCAGACCCTGCTTTCCGAAAATTATCAAAGTGATCAGGGTAGAGGGTCCTTATCTTCGGCAGTGAGCTGAGAATCTCACGCAAGTGTTTGCGAATGGCATCCTCAGCTCCGGCCGAATCCTGTTGCTCGATACAGTCAACGATGAGCGTGTGTTGACTGATCAGGCGTGTTATTGGAAACTCTTCAAATGACATGAAGCGCACACGGTCCATCTGTGCTTTGGTCGAATCTATAAAGTCCCAGGCTCGGTTCAGACCAGCGGCTTGAGACAGTGTCCGGTGGAATTTCTCGTCCAGTTCTATGAATTGAGCTGGCTGATTTCCAGATACTTTTTTTTGCTGCTTTATCTGCTGTCGCAATATTGCGATCAGCTCGGCATCGGGTTTTACAGCGAGTTGTCGCATGACGTCTGCCTCGAAGGCTTCTCGAATAAATCGGCAATCCAGTACCACTTCGTAATCGATGCGCCTTACCAGTGTTCCTCGTTGCGGCAGGATTTCAACAAGACCTTCCTGAGCCAGTGTGATGAATGCTTCGCGCACAGGTTGTCGGCTGACGCCGTATTGCTTTGCAAGGCCTGGTTCTGAGATTTTCTGGTTAGGCTTCAGATCGTTTCTGATAATGCGGCTTCGCAGTATCAGGCGTAATTGACGGTTGACTGACGCCAGATGATCGAGCTTCCAAAGATCAAGATCCTCCAGAATCAGAGCCACTTGAGTCTCTCCATAACGTGCTTGCCTACTTCCATACAAGTTAGTAGAGTACAACAGAGTTCACAACGATGCCAGCCGCAAATGAGCATTCTGGATGATAATCATCAAACCGCTTTTACTGGACTAGTCATGGAGATCAAAACATGAAGCAGACTTGGCGCTGGTTTGGCCCTAAAGACCGTGTGTCAGTTAACGACATGCTTCAGGCCGGTGTGCAAGGCGTTGTCTCTGCACTTCACCATATCCCGGATGGTGCACTCTGGTCGGTTGATGAGATCCAGAAGCGGCAGGCGGAAATTGGCCGTAATGGTAAAGGTGAGGCTAGCGGGCTCAAGTGGGACGTTGTCGAAAGCCTGCCTGTATCTGAAGATATCAAGCGACAAAGCGGTGATTGGTTGACGCATGTAGAGAACTACAAACAAGGTATTCTTAATCTGGCCCAGTGTGGCATTAACGTTATCTGTTACAACTTCATGCCGGTGCTGGACTGGACACGAACAGATCTTGCGTATGAGCTGGGTAACGGTGCCCGATGCATGCGCTATGACGTCATTGATTTTGCCGCGTTCGATATTCATATTCTTGAACGGGCTGGTGCTGCTCAGGATTTCAGTCCGGACATCGTGACAGAGGCTGCAAAAAGGTTTGCTGCCATGGACAACTCTCGCCGCGAAGCTCTTGCTGCTAATGTTGTGTGCGGGCTACCGGGTGCCACGCAAGGCTATACGCTGAAAATGCTTAAAGTACAGCTCGCGAAGTACAAGGCTATTTCAGAGGATGTCCTGCGCAAGCACTTGATGCAGTTTCTGGGAGAGGTAGTTCCTGTTGCTGAGTCAGTCGGTGTCCGTTTATGTTGTCACCCTGATGATCCTCCGTTTCCTCTGTTGGGTTTACCGCGTGTCATATCTACGGAGGAAGACTACCGCTACCTGACTAACACAATTGATTCACCATCCAATGGGATCACCCTTTGTAGCGGCTCGCTGGGCGTGCGTGCCGATAATGATCTTCCCGGAATGGTGGAAAGGCTGGGAGACAAGATTCACTTTGTGCATTTACGTAATGTGCAGCGGGAATCTACCGGACCTAAAATTACGTTTCATGAAGCGGCACATCTGGACGGTGCCACAGACATGGTGGCCCTGATTCGGGCATTGCTCGTTGAGGAACAGCGACGCAAAGCAGCTGGGCGTGCTGATACTTCAATTCCGTTTCGACCCGATCATGGACAGGAGATTCTCAGCGATATCGATACGCCGGGCCAACCCGGATATCCTGCGGTGGGACGTCTTAAGGGTCTGGCAGAACTTCGGGGTATTGTTACAGCCTTGTCGCATGCTGATTCCGGTATTGTGTCAACCTGAGCCTTTTAGCAGTGAGGTGGCGCGGAGTGTTTCTAACGGGGCGCACTACCCGCTTCAATACGAATCAGTAACCCCAGGCCAAGTAGTACGATGCTCATACCGATAATTGTCGATATGCCCGGTCGTTCTCCTACGATCATTATCGCAAGACATACAGCAGCCACAGGCTCCACGAGCGCCAGTGCTACTCCGGTCCCGCTATTGACAGTTTTCAGTCCCGTACTGAAGAGAAGATAGGCGATACCGGTGGCAACGATACCCAGCCACAGCAGCACTGCACTATCGGCGAAGGTAAGGATGGGTGCTCCAGCTAAAGCGAGAGCGCCAGGCACGGCAAAGGCAGCAGCCACGATGAACACGAGGCCTGTTGACAATGCCGCTGGAGCCTGCGAGACGATATTTTTCGTTGTAATGGCATACAGCGCATATGATGCGCCACTGAGCAAGCACAGAAAAATGCCGGAGGCTTGCAGCGCTAAAGTTTTGTCAGCAGCGACCATTGCCAACGTTAACCCTGTAATGGCGATGCCCACGGCTATCCACCAATTAAGGGCGGGGCGCCGCCTGGTCATGCAAATGTGAAACAGGCCAGCCCAAAGTGGGCCACTGCCCAGCGCAAGAGCGGTTCCAATGGCCACACTGGTAGCTCTGATAGCTGCGAAAAACAGTAAGTTATAGCTCGCCATACACAAGCCTGCCATGAGTATTAAACGCCAGGGCAACGTGACAAGACGGGCAGGGCTCAGACTACGTGGGTCCTGAGCGAGCAGCACACAGACGAAGAACAGGCTGGCTACTACCAGTCTGGCAGCGCCCACCCAATAGGACGATAGCGTCAGTGGCGCAAACGTTTGCGCGGTACCTGTGGTGCCCCACAGCACGGCTGCCAATATGATCAGAGCAATGCCGCTAAATGGCGAGTTGGTGCTCATTCCGTGGGCTTCATGTTTAGAGATGGTGACCCTGTGCGATGTCCGAACGTACCCAGTGGCCGACAGGGATAAGTGAGGCTTGCGGCACAGCATTGATGTTGCATCAAATCACATCCTTGTAAACAGAGTGTGGATTTTGCTCATTTAAAACACAAAAGGGCGTGCGTTACCTTACACATTAGACGACACTGCGCCGGACGCTTTTACTGAACGCATCGCAATGCAATCCACTATCAATCGAACCATGGGCATCCGTGACTGGTTATCGTTGCTGATTCTGTCAGTGCTCTGGGGAGGCTCTTTTTTCTTTGTAGGCGTTGCGGTCAACGAGTTACCTGCGCTTACCATTGTGCTAACTCGGGTAGGTCTGGCGGCTTTGGTTCTCTGGGCTATCGTGTGGATGTGGCAAATTCCACGCCCCACCAACTTTATCCAGTGGCGCACGTTGCTGATTATGGG
>ENA-ORXT01001955-ORXT01001955.1-marine-metagenome-genome-assembly--contig:-NODE-1955-length-25996-cov-35.312705_pt1 | contig 25996 bp, 17 predicted proteins | sample MGYA00237868_ERZ511482 | MGnify/ENA metagenome assembly ERZ511482
TAAGAGAGTTGTCGCCTACGTCGTGGTGATATCAAGATTTTATCTTGAGTAATAATCGCGACGATTAAGATTTCAACCCCGTTATCTGAAGTTTGTAACTTCAGATTAATATCCAACACCACAATTTTCTATTATCTTAGTTTAATGCAAATCCATGAAGAATAGTGAGATTGGATATATCGCTAAGTAGTGATATTGATTTGAAGTCATAGACTTCAAAGAGCGGGGATTGGTGATGTTGCTAAGTAATGATATTGCTTTGAAGTCATAGACTTCAAAGAACGGGCGTTCGGCGTAGGCTGAAGTGGAGCTAAGAGAGTTGTCGCCTACGTCGTGGTGATATCAAGATTTTATCTTGAGTAATAATCGCGACGATTAAGATTTCAACTATGAAGACAAGTTGATCTAATAAGCTTGATCCTTTATACTATAATGAAAAATATAACGAGTGCTTTGATTCGAGGACAGAGTCCTCGACTATCTGATTACTTATAATAAATTAAAAAGCCAACTCCACCACAGCTTTTTCAACCTCACCTTTAAGCGGAGGATTATACTTGGATAACTTAACACGTGCTGCGGTGACGTTATCGAGTTCTTTGATTCTTTGCATGATGCAGTAAGCGACGGTTTCTATGAGTTTCTTGGTTTGATTCATTTCGTCTTTGACGATTTCGTAGATGTCTTCATAGTTGACGGTATCATAGATATTATCTTCTAAGGAGTCGTAGCTTTTAAGTTCTACGAAAACATCGCAAGAGAAATCATTACCGACTTTTCTTTCTTCGTCATAGAATCCGTGGTGTGCTCTGAACTTTAATCCTTCTATCGATACAATGGTTTTCATTTTGCTTCTAATATTTGATAAGCGAATTTAGATAAATATAAAAGAAAACCATGGTCTTAGGTGTTCAATTCATGGCAACGCCTTTAATAATTGGCTTAATACAATTCTCTTTTTCCTTAGATGAAAAAGAGACAAACCCGCCTACTGGCAGGCAGGAAATCAAGTCAAATCAAAGGCTATACACTATGCCGCTCCCACCACCCACCATGATTTGACATGGCTCGACTTTTTTAAGCTTCAGAATTTTAGATATATTTTTTCTTTTTTATTGATAGATAAGGAACAGCTTTTAAATAAGGCAATAAAAACCACCGTCAAGGGAGTGCAAGCCATGACGGTGGTATAAAAACCAAGCATGAATATCTGATACCACAGTAAAGTATGTATCTTAATTTCATACTCAGATCTAAACAATTATTTCTATCCTATCAATTCTGGTGACTCTAAGAGCTTAAAGAATTGATCTAATCTTGGTTTTATTATTATTTCTGTTCTTCGATTCTGGCTGCGGCCAGTAGAAGTACTGTTCTCGGTTTTTGGTGTATATTCTGATCTTCCTGCAGCTGTCATTTTAGCAGGATCTACATTGAAGTTCTCTTGAAGTAGGCGGACAACGGAAGTAGCTCTATTCACACTAAGATCCCAGTTGTCTTGATAGTTATTATTAGCTATGGGGATGTCATCGGTGTGTCCTTCTACTATGATATCTATGTCTTCATTATTGTTGATGATCTGCGCTACTTTCTTAAGGATAGTATAAGCTTTCTGATTAATGGTAGAGCTTGCTGTACGGAATAACATCTTATCAGATAAAGAGACCATAACGGCACTTCCCTTGATACTGATCTCGACATCTTCATCATTGATATCGATAAGGGTGCTTTTAAGATTTTGTGCAAGCATACTATTGATAGAATCCTTACGTTCTATTTCGCTCGATAACTTATTGATATAATCGAATTGTGTATTGAGAGATGAGATAGAGCCCCTTATGCTCTCTGCATCAGTTTTATTGATAATAGACATATCAGCCATTCTATCTAATAAGCTACTATTAGTATTCTGTAAGTGCTCAAGTTGATCTTCTAATTGTTGTACCTGCTCTTGCTTTTCTGCAAGCTGATTTTCAAGAAGTTTCTTCTGAGGGCTATTACATGCCGTAAGCGATAAACAAATTGATAATATTAGCCATTTATACATAGTCATATATTTAGTTATAAAACTACTTAGACCAATACTTTTATTGTAGGGGGTTATTCCCATTTTTGGATAAGGGTATACCATGTGTCTTGCAAGTATTTAAAGACAATAATTCATATTAAATGTCCCACAGAAAGATGAATAATATCATACCTTTGGGACTCTAAAAAGAAATATTATGCATCAAAATGGCGTAGCATCAGCATCTAAAGTTGATAAGTTCCAATACCACGATTACTACAATGTAGATGATTTATTATCTGAAGATCACTTGCTGGCAAGGGCTTCAGTAAGAGAATGGGTCAAAAAAGAGGTTTCTCCTATCATAGAAGATTGTACTGAGAAAGCTGAATGCCCTACACACTTATTCAAAGGATTGGCGGATATAGGTGCATTCGGCCCGAGTCTCCCTATGGAATATGGTGGCGGTGGTATGGATGAGATCGCTTACGGTATTATAATGCAAGAACTTGAGCGAGGAGATTCTGGTATCAGAAGTATGGCTTCGGTACAGGGATCATTAGTGATGTATCCTATATATAGGTTCGGTAGCGAGGAGCAGAAGCGTAAGTATCTTCCGAAGTTAGGCTCAGGGGAGTTTATCGGATGTTTTGGGCTTACAGAACCTGATCACGGTTCTAATCCAAGCGGAATGCTCACATCATATGTAGAAGACGGTGACCATATCATCCTTAATGGATCTAAAATGTGGATCACTAATAGTCCGCTTGCGGATATAGCTGTCGTATGGGCTAAGAATCCAGAAGGTGTCATCAAGGGAGTGATAGTAGAAAAAGGCATGGAAGGATTTACGGCACCTAAGATAGAAGGTAAGTGGTCACTCAGAGCAAGTATAACTGGTGAGCTCGTATTCCATGATGTAAGAGTACCTAAGGCTAATATTTTACCTGAAGTTTCGGGACTGAAAGGTCCATTATCTTGTCTATCAAAAGCAAGATATGGTATTGCTTGGGGAGCTATCGGAGCAGCACTGGATTGTTACGATGCATCATTAAGATATAGTAAAGAGAGAATACAGTTTGATAAGCCCATCGGTCAATTTCAGTTGACACAAAAGAAGTTAGCTGAGATGATCACGGAGATAACTAAGGCGCAATTACTTGCTTGGAGATTAGGATCTCTTGCTAATGATGGTAAAGCATCTCCAGCTCAGATATCTATGGCTAAGCGTAACAACGTACATATGGCATTAGAAATCGCTCGTGAGGCAAGACAGATACATGGTGGTATGGGTATTACTAATGAGTATCCTATTATGCGTCACATGATGAATCTTGAAACTGTCCTTACTTACGAGGGTACGCATGACGTTCACTTATTGATTACCGGTATGGATGTGACGGGACTGAATGCATTTAAGTAAGGCATAAATTGTCATAACATATTATTAAAGTCTAAATTATTTTCTTTCTACAGTTAACTTTCTGTTAAGTGAATCTTAGACAATATTTATTTCCTTACATTACTACAATTAGATCACTTCTTAAATTAATGCATATGAAAAAATGTGTGATCCTATTCAGTATTGTTTTGACTTCGTTTGTCTTTATAGATGATAGGTTTGATATTATATTTAATAACTTAGAAGTTTACTCGGGAGAAGCCAGCCCAGATAAGATATACGTACACACCGATAGGGCCATGTATGCTTTAGAAGATACGATATGGCTAAAAACTTACTTGGTAGATGGTGTAACGCATCTCCAAAATACTTTTTCTAAAGTTGTCCACATAGAGCTTCAAAATACAGATGGACAAGTAGTCAAAAGTCACAAAGTATACATAGGAGATAAAGGTGCTGCAAGTGATATTATCATAGATCGTGAATGGAAGACAGGTACCTATAGTCTCAGAGCATATACTCGACATATGCTTAATCAAGATCCAGAGTATATCTTTAATAAGAGAATAGAGATTCTTGATATTACTAAAGCATATGAAGATATTTTTACTCCGACGGAACAAGTAGAAGAAGTAGTCGATTTTGGTTCTGAAAATAGTGTTGATATTAGTTTTTTTCCAGAAAGTGGAGAATTAGTAGCAGGAATAGATTGTAAGGTGGCTATCAAAATTGATGGCGATGATTACGAAGGTCGTACAGGAACCATTCAGAATAATAATGGTGAGACTATTGCACCATTTAAGATTTACAAATTTGGATTAGGTACAGCATCTTTTACTCCAGTAGCTGGAGAGAAATACGTAGCCCAGATTGATGGTGAACCAAATGTCTATCCACTATCTACTGTAAAAGCTAAAGGATATAATCTATCTACAACTCAGAAGCGAGAAGCTGTCACACTACAGTTAAAAACTAATATAGAGTCAGGATTATCAGGTGGAAAAATATTAGGACATCAGAGAGGCGCCTTATTGTTGAGTCATGATATACCAGACAACGCAGGTCAAGACTACACTTTTAAGTTGGCGACAGAATCTGTAAATTCAGGTGTAGTTACATTTACATTTTTTGATAAAGATGTTGTTCCACATTGTGAGCGATTAGTTTTTGTAAATAATTCTGAGGTAAGTTCAGAAATAAAACTTGATAAAACCGTTTATGGAAAAAGAGATAAATCACAGATAGATTTTAGGATTAACTCTGAATCAAGTGATATAAAATATGACTGCTCGGTCTCAATAGTAGATAAAAATAATATAGAAAGCGTTTCTACACAAGGCAATATCAAAACTTGGTTGTTATTGAATTCTGACCTTAGAGGTGAGATCGAGAACCCTACTTACTTTTTTGAAGAATTTGGTGATTACAAGCGAGCATATCTACTGGACCTTGTTATGATGATTAATGGTTGGAGACGATTCTCATGGGAGGAAATGAATGCTGAGGATGCGTACACCCAATTAGAGTATGAAAGAGAAGTAGGCTTATATGTCAATGGAACGACGACAAAGATGTTATGGTCTAATTCTCCACTTAAAAGTAATGTCACCTTAACTTTTCTAAATTCTGGATTTAATGAAGATAATACGGTAACGACAGAGGATGGGCAATTTAGTTTTGGTCCTTATATAGTGTATGATACTGTTAATGCAATCTTACAAGCAAGGAGATATAAGAATGATGATCAGGGTAAATTAGAAGGGAAAAGAAATCTTAACATAAATCTTGAAAACTCTCCAAGAGTAGACTTGCCAAATATTATTGCAAAAGATCTGAAAGATCAGGATTCAGAATCTGCATACAGTGAGTATGTCTCTGGAAGCAGAACATCTCAAGCACTTAAAGATCAGTATCATAGCATGGAAGTCATGTTAGATGAAATAGTACTAACTGAGAAACGTGAGACAGAGGAAGGTAGATTAGATGATATCCAAAAACGTCTAAGTCCCTATAGAGATCCAGATAATAGAATGATTCTAAAAGACAATGATAGGGTAAGCGCAAGAACAGTATTTGATCTTATAAGAACTATTCCTGGGGTCTCAGTATCAGGAACCTCTCCTAATCAGTCTGCAACCATTAGAGGTATATCTTCGATTAATGCATCTACTAAACCATTATACATCTTAGATGGGATGCCAATAGATGAAGGCTTTGTGGGTACAATGAATGTCAATAACATTATATTTATCGATGTTCTTAAAGGACCAAAGGCTGCGATATATGGCAGTCGAGGAGGTAATGGAGTAGTCGCTATCTATACAGGAAATACTGGTAGTAATTCAGTCAGAAGTAGAAAGCCTGGGATTTTAGATATAACGATATCTGGCTTTGCTATAGGTAGAGAATTTTATTCTCCAGATTATTCTAAAGATGTTTCTGAAGTATATACTCCAGATGTAAGGACAACTTTATATTGGAATCCTATGGTCGATATAGATGGTTCTGCTTCTACGTCTGTTGACTTCTTTACAGGCGACAATGCCGGAAGCTATGAGATATTAATAGAAGGTATAGGAACGGATGGAAGCATAGTGTGTAGTACCCATGAGTTAATTATTCAGTAATGTTCTTTTTGAGAAAAACTGTATTTATAATATTTATAGTAATCATTTCTTTGGGATGCAGTCATGCACAATCAGATCTACAATCATGGAGTTCGTTCAGCTTAAGTAAAATAATAAAAGAGAAAAATAGGCTCATCTTTAAACCTATCATCAGGCATAGGGATAATTTAAGTAGTTATAATAATTTTTCATTAGACTTTATAGCTAAAAGAAAAATAGATAATCACTGGTCTTTCTCATTTCTACAGCGCCATTGGTGGTTAGCTAATGATGTTAATAGGAACTTCTGGTTCATAGATGCTGTCTATGGTTTTAAGGCCAATAATAATATTAAGATTAACCAGTACTTTCGATGGCATATCGCTCAAGATATTGATATTAACGATCCTAATTTTCTTAGATGGCACCCAAGTATGACATTCAATACTTCATCCAAACTTAAACCATATGTAGGTATAGAATTCTTCTTTAGAATAGACGGCATCAATGAGATACAACGTTTACGTTCTAAGGTAGGCGCCTCATATGTACTGTCGGATCGGATTAATCTATTATTGCGATTGTGGAGAGAACAATTCGTCAATGTTACAGATGCCAGAACAGATTATGTCATACAATTTAATGTAGATTACAGGCTGTAGTCAATTATCAATTATGATTTATCAATTAACGATTACTCATTAATAATTAACCATTAACCAAAATTTCTAAGCTGACATATATTCCCATGCCGATTGGTATAAGCCTTCTTTTTCTATATGTTGGGATAACTCGTTAAATAAAGTGTCTTGAGATAAGGTACTCATATCTCCTATAATAATTAATTTTTTTCTAGCTCGTGTCATAGCTACATTGAGTCGACGTTCATCTTTGAGAAATCCTATTTCTCCTTTATCATTAGATCTTACGAGACTGATATATATGACGTCTTTCTCTTGACCTTGGAAGCCATCTATGGAGTTGACGGTGATGTCGTAGGTGTTGAATGCTTCATCGTCTTCTATTTTATTTTTTAGATATTTCACTTGCTCTCGGTAAGGACTTATGATACCTATGGATGTATTTTCATATTTGTCCTTATTAAGTAGAAAGTGTTCTCGCAGGATAAAGTACTCGCCTTCATTATAACGACTAAGACTTTTAGCGTTCATAACTTCTTCAAATCCGCTTCCACTTGTATCTATCATGACAAGTGGTTCTGAGTCATTAACTAATGTCCAGGTGTTGATCCCAGAAGCAGATTTTAATTTTGAATCATAGAATTTCTTATTGGAGAATGATAGGATCTTATCGTTCATTCTATACTGTGTATCGAGTAGATAAGAATGCTTTAAGCTGTCCGCCATCCGAGTCAGTAAAGTTGTAGATAAGCCGAGCTTTTCAGCTTTCAATGATTTGACCGTAGGCGCCAGTTGTAGATGATCGCCTGCGAGTATAACTCTATCAGCTCTGAGCATAGCGTTCCAGCATTCTGGTTCTAATGCCTGTGAGGCTTCATCTATAATAAGAGTAGAGTAGTGCAAGTCTTTGATAGACCTCTGACTGACACCTATAAGCGTAGTACATATAACTTTGCTTCCAGATATTAATTTGTCCATGAGTTTGTCTTCCAGATCTCGGGCCCATTTTCTGAGCTCGCGAGATTCTTTGTACATCATCTTACGGTTACTTCTTTCATTTTGTCCAAATACTCTCTTTCTTTTTCCAGCACTTTTTTTCGCTTCTTCAGCTTCTATTTTTACTCTTTTGATATGTTGCCATTCAGGATGTGATCGAGCTTTCTCAGCAATAGTGAGGTGCATAAGATTATCACCTATTCTCGTGACGTTACCGACACGGAGAGTAGATACTTTAGATAAGTCCAGTTGGTATGCTAATAGATCCACGGCATTATTGCTGGGAGCACAGACGAGTATTTTCTTTTCGGTCTTAGCGAGTTCTTTAATGAGGGCTACTAATGTTGTAGTCTTTCCAGTACCTGGTGGCCCATGTATGATGCTAAATTCTTGTGATTCTACACAGCCCTTAAGTGCATTAGACTGTGATGGATTAAGATGCTCAGGAGTGTAGATATGCTCTACTGGAATACTATAACTAAATGAATCATTGGTCCTTATTTTTTCTCGTAATGAGACGATATTGGGCTTTTCAGAATTCATGACCTTATCGATAGCTTTTTTCATTACTCTGTAAGGTCTCTCATCATAAGTCATTTCTATACCTATATTACCTTTGACATGATCAAGGTCTTCGTTATTGATTGTAGAACTGTTAAGCATGATGCCAAGCTTATTTCTACGGACATATGAGATCACGCCCTTAGCGGCAAATGAATTCTCGTTACCGACACGTCCAAATATCTGACACGCCATTCCTGACTTGAGTTTATGGGGTGTATTTAGATGTTTGACTCTTTCTACATTGACTTCTATTTTTTCTCCTATGGAGTAGAAATGAGATATCATATCTACGGGATACCAGAGGATTCCGGAATCTATTTTTTCTTTGATGCTTTTGTTTTCAGCGAGACTGATATAATAATCCTCTTCTTCTTGTCTCTCAAGTTCTATAGCATCTAATATTGTCTTATATCTGTCATCTTGTTGCTCACTCATCTCTATATTTTAATATGACTTGTCGTTTGTCATTGGATGTTACAATTATATCCATTTCTTGCTGATAAAGTATAATTACTTTCTTATTTTGATGGTATATTAATCATTTAATCAATTTCTATGAGATATGCTGCATCGGTTTTAGTTATTCTCTTCTTATTTATTGCGGAAGTATTACTATCTCAAGAGACTACTTTTAAGAAATATTCTGATAACAAAAGAATAGAATTAAAGGACACTCAACTTAAATCTTCAGATTTTTTCCTTACCCAAAAAGAAAACCTTGGACTGACAGATAAGGATAAGATGGAGCTCATTAAGACGTGGACAGATATCTCAGGCATGACGCGTGATCGCTATACCCAATACCATAATGGGATGCCGGTTATAGGAGCCACTTATACATTACATAGTAAGGATGATTATTTGTACTTAGCAACTGGTAATCTTTTTCCTTTTATAAAAGTAAATGAAGACATCAACGTAGCTAAAAATTTCGGAGCTCAGAAAGCTATTCAGCGTACTAAAGAAAAATTAGAAAAGACAGAAGTAATTGTACATTCTGATGATGTAAAATGGAATCACATCTATAATGGATTATGTATTATCGATAGTAAATATCCAACGATAACCGGTGATTATAGGATAGCACATAGTTATACCGTATTTAGCGAAAGCTATGAAATTCCTATCAAGTATCAAGTATACGTAGATGCACATTCTGGAAAGCAGCTCTGTGAATTTAATGAAATAAAATGTGGCGCAGTCAAGGGTATAGCCAAGACAAGATACTATGGTGAGCAAGAGATTACAACAGACTCTATAGCACCCGATAAGTATTACATGAGAGATCTTACGCGAGGAGATGGGATAGCAACGCTGGACTTTAGTTCTAATAGAGATACATTTACTGACGACGATAATATATGGGGGCATGACCATAATCATGATGATGGTGATGTCACAGCAGTAGCTGGAGATGCACATTATTGTACGACCAAGTATTATGATATGATGCAGGATTATTTTAGCTGGGATGGATTAGATGGTGAAGGAGGGGAGTTAGTTTCTGTAGTTAATGTATTCGGTAAGTACTATGTCAATGCATTCTGGAATGGCAGTGCTACCCATTACGGTAATGGGGATTGTCATAGGTATGGTCCACTGACAACGATGACAGTTGTAGGGCATGAGTTCGCTCATGGATGGACGGATAAGACTTCTGACTTAATCTACCGTAATGAGTCTGGAGCACTTAACGAGAGTATCAGTGATATTATAGGAAAGGGTTTAGAGTATTATGCAGATCGTGAGAACTTCACATGGAATATTGGAGATCTTATAAGACGTGATGAGAGTGTTAATGTATTCAGATCAATGTCAAACCCTTCTTTACGTAATCATCCTAAATATTATGGAGGTACTAGCTGGCGGACTGGATCAGGAGATAATGGAGGTGTACATTCTAATAGTGGCGTTTTTAATTATTGGTTTTATCTTTTAGTCGAGGGAAGATCTTTTATAAATGAGGCAGGTGTTTCTTTTGATGTAAATGCCATCGGAATGCGAAGTGCTTTAGATATAGTCTTCTTAACACAGACGGCTTACTTGACTGAGAACTCTAATTATTTTGACTGTATGTATGCGACGATACAATCTGTAAAAGATATCTATGGAGATAATACGCCAGAGCTTGAAAGTGTCATTGAAGCATGGAAGGCTGTAGGCTTGTATGAAGGTATCGACGATATAGATATTGCTATCGAATTAAGTGCAGAAGATGTTTCTATTTGTCCTAATGAGGAAGTCTACCCCGAAGCAATTATAAGAAATGTTGGACGTAAAACTATAGAAGGTGATAGGAATATCGAAGTAGCATGGAAACAGAATCTGACACCTCAAATTTATGAGACGCTCTACCTTGAAGATGATTTAGAGCCTGGGGATAGTATCGTATATACATTCAAATCACCAGTGATTTTAGATTCTGAAAAAAACGGAAATTATACAGTGTGGGTAGAATCATTCGATAATAATATCTTGAACAATAATGCGAAGGCAAATTTATATATCTCTGATATAGATGGTATAGAATTATCACTGGAGAGATTTGAATTGCTGCAATCCGGTGATTGTGGTGATGGATTATCGAGGTATCGCTTTACAGTTAGAAATCAGGGATGTATAGCGATTCCAGAAGCGGACTATCTGTATATACATGTCGTCTCTGATCAAGGCGAATTTGACTTAAACAGGAGGTTATTTTCTGATATTAGAGCAGGTGATTTCTATGGTAGTTCTGGCTCTCTAAGTAGCGCTGTACCAGATAATATTACTTCTTATTCAGCTACGCTTATTTACGAAGGTGACATCGACGATGAGAACAATACGGTAAGTGATGGGGTCGTAGAGTTGCGAGAACCTATATCCAGAGGTTACAGAAGAGACTACGAGTCTGATGTAGATCATGAGAATTATATTATAGAACAAGACACTAATTATCTCTTACATTCTATAGTTAATTATAAGGGTAATAATATGTTAGCTTTTAGAAGCTCAGATAATTTTGTTACAACAATAAACTGTGAGGATCCAGAAGGTTTTTTTGAATCCTATAGACGTAAGTCAACGATTCAATTTTGTGTCGATGCTACAGATATTGAGACGCCAATATTTTCTTTTGATCTGTTGAAACTCAGTAATCAGTATAGACAAGATTCATTAGCTGACGATCAGTTCGGAGGTATGATTAGAGTATCTACCGACGAGATAGATTTTCCTCTTATATATGTACAAGCTGATGATGTATTGCAGTTACATGAATTTAATCTGCCGAGTGATTATTCAGGTGATTTGGAGATAGAGGTATTGACGGTATATGCAGGTAATAGTAATGATATTTTCACTCATGATAATCTGGATGTTGTCATGTTAGATAATCTAAGGTTGTATGATGAAAATGATATTAAACCTGATTATGATAAGTTCGGATACAGTGTTGCACCTAATCCAGTGCAAGATATGCTGCGTGTCGAAAGTATCAATAATGAGCAGCCCTATGATATTTTAGTTTTTGATCAGTTAGGTCGATTGATTACATCATCATATGATAATCAGAATATCACGATGATAGATATGTATGATAAGCCTCAAGGCATCTACTTTGTGACGATATTGCAGTATGGTAATATCTTTACTTCGCATCGTATTGTGAAGATGTGATGTAAACCTTATGCTTAGTTTTTATACTTAGCAAATCTGATTGGTAATCTTTCTTAAGTTTTACATTTTTAAATAAGTCAGACCATGATTTTCTTGTTATTTTCTTTGTCAGAAAGGCTTTCATTTTTGTCTTGGAACAAAAACGATACAAAAAATTCAAGGCTTGACCTATTTCTTTTCGCTAATTCAAAAACCTATAGCTAAACAAGCGCCAACTCCTTCCTTCGGTCGTCAGACAGGCCATTGTATCCTGCCTGCAGGCAAGCAGGTTAACGCTATAAATTCTCGAATTAACTAAAATGGCTAAAGCCAAAAAACTACGTTTATTTAGTGAAACCTCATTGTATATAATTGAGTATTTATTAGCCTTATTCTAATAGCTATCTTGTATTTTTCCTTCAATTCTACTATGTAATATTATCTTTGGTCTATGTCAGATATACAGTCTAACAGAGAACGAGAGATAGCTAAGCGATTTGTGCTTGATACACATAAGAATGTCTTCCTTACGGGAAAGGCAGGTACAGGTAAGACGACGCTACTTAAAGAGATATTAAAAGAAACTGATAAGAACTATATCGTTACAGCACCGACAGGTGTTGCTGCTATTAATGCAGGAGGTGTCACCTTGCACTCTTTACTATCGATGCCGCTTAAGACATATATTCCGTATAGAGATCGAGGTCATGACCCTGAGTATTATTATGATGCAAGAGAATTAGCCAAGCATCAAAAATTTAATACTGATAAAATAAAGTTGCTTTTAGAATTGGATCTTCTTGTCATCGATGAGATCAGTATGGTGAGGGCGGATATATTTGACGCTATAGATCAGACATTGCGTCGGGTCAGGAAAAACTCTCAAGCTTTTGGAGGTGTACAATTATTGGTGATAGGAGATCTGTTCCAGTTATCGCCAGTTGTGAGAAATAACATACAGCAGGTACTTTCTATTTATTATAAAAGTCCATACTTTTTTGACTCGCTGGTATGGTCTACGAGTGAGGCGGTTATCGTAGAGTTGAAAGTTGTCTATAGACAGGAGGAGCAAGAATTTATTGATATTCTTAATAGTATCCGTTCAGGAAAAGCCGATGAAAAAAGTATATCTCGCATCAATCAAAATTATTCTGATACCGCCGATCATAGCAATACGATAACGCTAACGACCCATAATAAGAAAGCCAATACCATCAATAGTTCTGAACTCGAAAAGCTGGAATCAGAATCCAGTTTTCTTACAGCCGATGTAACTGGAAGATTCTATGAGAACAGTTATCCTAATGATGAGGTCATAGAATTAAAAGTAGGTGCTCAGGTTATGTTCATAAGGAATCATCCTGAGGACTTATATTTCAATGGTAAGATAGGTCAGATTACGGAGATCAAAGACAGCTATGTCAAAGTCAAAGGGGATAACGGCATAACTATAATCGTCGAACAAGTCGAGTGGAAAAACAATGCCTATGAGCTCGATAGTGTCTCAGGTAATATCGTACAGAAAGAAATAGGCACCTATGTGCAGTATCCTTTACGCTTGGCTTGGGCAGTAACGGTACATAAGAGCCAAGGCTTGACTTTTGATAAGGTGATATTGGATTTAGAAGGGACATTTGCGAGTGGTCAGTTGTATGTTGCATTGAGTCGATGCCGATCACTTGCAGGGATGATATTGACATCTAAGATCAGTGCTAAGAATGTGATCATCGATAGTCGTGTGCAGACGTTTACTAAGGAGAATCAGTTAGCTGATAATATCGAAGACATCCTCGAAGTCGAAAAAGCCAAGTATAATAATTACAGACTGCAACAAGAATTCAGTATCAACAACCTATTGGCGATCGTAGATCCTATGGAAGAGATGGTTAAGGAAAGTGATATGAATCAGAAACCTAATAAACTCCTCTACTTCAAAGAACTCAAACTCAGTATTAAGAAATTAGCAGGCGTCAGTACGACCTTCCAGATGCAACTGCAGAATTTCTTTAATGATGAAGACATTGATAGTTCTCATATCTTAAAACGATGTGTAGATGGCATAGACTACTTCACAGATCAGTTACATGGAGAATTAGTGATACCTACCATCAAACATGCAGCTAATTATGCCATCAAAAAAGATGAAAAAAAGTACGTTAAAGTTCTTGACGAATTAGAAGACCTCTTCTGGAAAAAAATTGAAAGCTTATATAGAATTACCTATAACGGAAAGAAAGTATACATCTCAGATCCTAAACACATCAGAAAAGCTTCCAGTATAAAAACTAAGAAGAAAAAAGTCAAAGGCGAAACTTATACCATCACATTTGATATGCATAAGCAAGGCAAGTCGCCAGCTATTATCGCTAAAGAGAGAGGTCTTGCCTTAGGCACTATAGAGTCTCATTTTGCAAGATTAATAACTGATCAGCGCTTATCTATTTTTGATATTATGAAAGAAAAGAAAATTGAGAAAGGTATTAAGGTCATAGCGTCTTACCCTGACATGGACTTAAATGAATTGATCAAGAAAATGCCTTTTAAAGTTAGCTTTGGAGAGTTGAGATGCCTGCAGGCTTATAGTAAGTTGGTGGGGGAGGGGTGATACTAATTTTTTTTAATATACCTTACTCATCAATTCTGACAAGTTTGCAGTAAAGGCAAAAGCAGAAGCACGTCTTTCTTTGTAATTCTTTAATTCTTTAAATTTCCATTTTACTCCTTGGAATTCTATATCAGTCACCTTTTCTATTTCTATTATTAAATAGTAATCTTTTGTTGGATTAGGATAACCTTTTTTAATTAGGTCATTTTGAGAGTATACTTTAGGTCCTTTGCTTTTAATTTTCCATAAGTTGCCTGTTGTTTTATCATCTTTTTTATGTAATAAAAGGTACTTAGAATTAATAGTTTCTTCGTCTAAAATTTTGGATCCACTTCCTGTACCAGTTCTAAAATTATAAAGTTTATTTTTTTTGATCCATTCATCTTGATCTACTGATTTACAGTAGCCTACAAGGACATAAGTTTCGTCAGGAATTAATTTTTCTCCATTGATACTTTCTGGAATAGGTTCTTCTATAGTGTTAGGTGAGTTATCCTTGTATACGTTATATTTTTTAGTAGCTATGTTTTCACGTTGTGATGCATTATTAATCAAATGAGAAATTACTTCATCTATAAAGTTTGATAAATTTCGGATATCCTTTTTTTCATTATCTGGATTTAGAGAAAATGCACCAAGTCCTGGGATTAATTCGTGGAAACCTTTGAACCTTGTCTCTTTGTCACCAGGGTATAGTATGTAAGCTCCTCCTGTTCTCCTTATGGCATCTTTATAAGCATGCATTTTAAGCAGGTCAGCATTTTTATATTGTCCAGATCTTTCTTCTCGCTTTATTTTATTTAGTTCTTTTTCTTCCTCTTCTTTAGTAATGTTAGTTTTATCCTTTTGATTTGTTTTTACTTTGAAATGATTCACTTTATACTTTGCATCAAAATGTATGTGCACAATTTGTTCTTTCTGTTCTGCCTCTCTTTCTCCATTGTCTTTTCTGTATTCTTTTAGCCCTGATGGCCATACAGAAAGTGTATAATCAGGTCTCAAAGCTGTAGTCCAACTGCCTGCAGCAGGGAAACTACCTTTATTGCCAGAGAACGTTCTGTTAAATGAAAATTTTATATTTAGTAGTCTATTCTTAATCGTGCAATTTCCTGATAAGGCAGTATGTTTTCCAGATTTTATAATTAGATTGAGTCCATGCTTTGTTGTTTCAAATAGATGGCTGTAAGGTTCATCTTCATGCTCTAATTGATTAAGTCCGAACTTGCCTTTGAATAAATCATAAAGGACGAAAAACAACCAATATTCATATAAGGTAGCAATGTCTCTTTTTCCAGAACTGTATACATCTTCTCCTCCTGACCATGTAAGCTTAGAAGCCAAATCATACATAAGCCATGACTTTAATACTTGGCGATAACCGCCTTTTCTTTGAAGTGTTGGTGAGTTCAATCTTAATGTTGTAGGCCTTGTGATCGTCTTAAAAAAAGAATGATTAAGAAACGATTCCAATTTCTTTATTAATCCAACTGCTTCTTTCTGATCTTTTGAGTCAGTCTTAAATACAGTTTTACATGATTCGAAAAAATGCAAATAAGTTTGTAAAGCGTGCTTAATGAAACGATTCTCTGGAGTATCAACTGATGATTCCTGCCTATAGCTGTTTATTTTCGATTGGACACTTTCTAAGTTTCCTTTTGAAAACAATGAGTGATTAGTAGGGAGTGGGATTCTATTATTTCCTCTGATGAGGTCTTTGACATTTTGATTAGAAAAACGCTTAATGCTCCTGATATCTACAACTTCTTCTTTATTGACCCAGTTTGTTTTCGGCGAAGAAATAATTCTTTGAATGGCCTCCGAAAATTCTATGCTATTAAGTATTGCCTTTATAAAGCTGAATCTTTGATATATGGTTTTATTTTCTCTATTAAAATTAGGTTCAAAGTATTGAGTTACTGGCGAGTTGGCTTGCATTAATAGCTCGGTACATTTCTCAGTAATACTTTCTATCATAGAACGATAGTTTGTTCTATAGCTTTTGTCGTAATCTTTATCGGAGTTAAATTTAGTAGCTAATACTTCTAAGAAGATGTTAATAACACTATTATCGTCCTTCTTAATTTTTAATTCTAAAGTACCTACATAATTGCCTGGTTTGATGGTTCCTCTATTACTTCTCAGATTATAGAACACATCTCCATCAGCTTCTAATTGATAAGAGTCATTTGACAATTCATATTCGTAGGACTTCGATTCTAATATTTGGATCTGTGCTTCTCCATATTTTTCAGCTTCTATTTCATCAATTTCAAATATTTTAGAATGCCTACTTAACGGGTATATAGCAAGCTCTAAATCTCTGTTGACTTTAATTACTTTATTTTCTATTTCTTTTCTCATAGATTATTATGCTTCCGCATAACTTGTAAATCCATTAGAAATAGCGTTGTTGTACATACGTGTTATTTTCTCCAGTGATATAGTATATGCAACTTTACGATTTTTGTTTTTCTCTTTATCGAAGATGTCTTTTTTATCATCATCATTAAATTTTTCATCTTCATCATAGCACAATATTGCTAATGCTCTTAATATCGGAGTTAGTTTACTTCTGGAGCCATGCAATTTTGGTAACATTTTTTGCATAATTGCAATGTCAATTTTTTCATTTTCTTTATCGACATATTTTGGGTTTACTATGTCGATTTGTCCTATTAGAGTCTGGATTTCTGAAGCTGTACGATAACCGAACTCTGCACCTATTTTTTTTAATTCTATAAAGAAATTATTCAGTGTTTTTGTAATTTTATCTGAGTTAGCTTGAGATCTGTTATTTACTATTGAAACGAAATCTTCTCCCATACTTTTCCCTTCTCCATTCAACTCTTTTATTTCTTTCGGTTCAGATAAGTAATTTTTCATTTCATCTTGACTTATCCTGAACTCTATTACATTAGCTCTGTCTAAAACTTTTGGGCTAAACATATAAGTCGTCTCATCTATATTAACTGTTCCTATTATGAATAAATTATTAGGCCACTTAATTTCATGTGGTACACCTGATTTTAGCTTTTCAACTTCAGTGTGTAAGCTAATTTTTTCTTTAGATTCCATGATGCTCAAGAAATCGGCAAAATATCTTTCAACATGACTTAAATTCATTTCATCCAATATTAGAAAATGTGGTAAGGTGGAATTATTATTGGCTTGTATTATTAAGTTCAGAATGCCGTTATGCGGTTTTATGTATTCCTCACTATTTAAAGCATTTGGATAACCTAGGAGAGGTTCCCTGTTTATCCAATCAGCACCGACTGGAGTTAAGCAATATTGACTTTTTTCTTGACATATCCATTGCACGAAAGTTTGAGCTAATTTTGTTTTACCAGAACCAGATAATCCGGTAAGAATTAAGAAAGGCTTAGTTAATAACGAAGAAATGAATCTTGTTATTAACTGATCGCTATAGACTAAGCCTGATTCATTTATGCTTTTTGAAAATGCGTCAATTGAGAATTGGCTATTATTAGATCTTTCGGACAAATTGTTTTTACCAAAGTACAAATTCAATAATGTTAATATATCAGTTTCGAATTCTTTGTTCGAGATCTTTTTTAAAGATTCAATTGTGAATTTCTTAGAATAGATACAAGCTTTTTCATAGGCTCTAGGTCTATTTCTTTTTTTAACATCTAATGATCCTGCTTTTAATTCACCAAATATATATCCTGTTTCTTTAGGTATGTCATTTTGATATTGTATTCCAGTTTGGTCATGATCAATATTAACTTGAGCCTTATTGATTCCTCCTGTCCCTTGATTCAAGGTTAAGTATATGCTTTTACCGTCGGATGAAAATAGGATAACTATATAAACTCCTTCTGAAACTGTTTCAGTAATTTTTTTATTCATTATAGCTATCCAAGGGACAATCGCCCATTGGCCTTTTCCATATGAATAGTCAATTTTGAAGTTTTTTAAATTATTGTTGCTTGTTAGAATCTCTAGCTGGTCTTTAAGAGCTTTAAATAGTGAATCTAACTTTTTATTAGCTTCAAAACTTGATTCTTTTTCAACTGGGAAAGATTCTATTATTTTGATAATATTCTTATTCATAAACCTTTGATTAAGTAGATATTAATTTTAGCAATGCATAGAAAAAACTTTGGAACAAAATTCTTATTACTTCCCCGCAGCCTCCTTCTTCCCACTTCCCACCCAATATGGATACCAAGTCAGCATAACATTATCTATAATAACATCAGATCTTCTGGGTTTGATTTCTCGTTTGGATACAGCTTTTTCTTTCTCTTGCCATTTTTGAGTGATGGCTTCTATTTTTTCTTTGAGTTCTCTTTCAAGATCTTCTCTTGCATCTTGCAGCTCGTAGAGATCCTCTTCTGCTGCACGGAGTTTTTCTTTGGCTTTACGAGCCATTCTTCGCTTAGTAGATACGGAGCTGACGGATCGCCTGCGCCGACCACCGAATATACCTCCGAAGACAGTTTCTACGACATTAAAAAATTCATCGTTACGTCGGCTCTTTTGTTCGGCTTCAGCTTCGTCTAAATCTCTCTCCTCTTTTCTGACTTTACTTTCAAGTTTCTCAAATTTGGCTTCGTAAGAATCATGCAGTTTATCTAACTCCTCATCTCTCAATTCTTTGGCATGAGTGCTTACCCTCATTTGGAATGCATTATCAGATTCTCCATCTTTTTTGTAGACTTCCAGTTCTTCGTTTTGGACGAGGAAGTAACGCTTTTCATCATATAGGTAATCCGATAATGTTTTTTCTATACTCTTTAGTTCTTGGGAAGTATTCATTGTACTTGGTACATCTTCATACTGGATGCCTACATTGTCAGGATGGTCTGGCTTATCGAATAATGCCTGCGACCAATTACTGATCTGTATACCTTCTTGCCAAGCGACACGACCAAAATCATCAGGTGGATTGACCATTAATGATATCGCATCTTCCATATCGACATTACGCTTATCATCGACATATCGTACTCTTGCAGTAGCGAATATATGCGGCTCATAGACGATGGTCTTGTCATCACTATTGATATCTACTTCGGTAGCAGATTTCCATACGGCGAAGTATTTCTGCTCGATTTTAGGATCTACAGAAGGAGCTGTTTCTACGATAGTTTTGGAAGCTTGACTTATTCTCGTTTTTGGTATGATTCTATTACTTTCTACTGATGCTTTTTTGTCAGTCATCAGAGATTTGATCTGAGTTCTTGTCAGTGGTCCTCTCAGATATGACATAGCCCATCTTGTGTGATAGACTACGGGGCTGTCAGCGTGTACATTATGCATGAGAAATACACGAGATGATAGAGCACCTATTATCTGATTGAAGTCAATATCAGCATTGTTACCTGATTCTGCGATTGCACCTTTGAGACCTTCTAAGACTCTATCTTTATCTCTCTCAGTTTGTAATTTTCCTATGAACCAAGTACCCGCATTAGAGAGACCTTTGTAATCAATATCTACTGGATTCTGTGTTACTAAGACAGCACCTACGCCATATGCACGAGCTTGCTTGAGTAATGTCAGCAGTGGCTTCTTAGAAGGTGGATTAGCGGTAGGAGGGAAGTAGCCGAATATCTCATCAAAATACAATAAAGACCTCAGGCTGGTTGTACCTGATTGTCTACGCATCCAAGTGATAAGACTGTTGAGTAATAATGTTACGAAGAACATACGCTCACTATCAGAAAGATGTGCTATATAGAATATACTATGTCTCGGTTGCCCTGATTCCGTAAAATATATTTTGTCTATATCAAGATCTTCTCCTTCCAGCCAATATCTAAATTGCGGCGATGCTATCAATGTATTAAAATCCATTGCGAGATCAAATCGATCCTTCTGAGGAAAGAAAGTTTCGATATCAAAAACCCCTAACTGTGTCATAGGCGGTGACTGAATACTTTTGATCAGTTTTGCTAAGTCGAGATCTTCGTTTAATCTCCAGTAATGCTCGAATAGATTAGTGAGGAGAATGCCCTCTCGGCTTCTTACAGGATCTGCTTTACTCTGTATCATTCCGAGTAGTGCAGCGACGGTCCCTTGTATACGCTCTCTAAGCATCTCCGCATCTTCATCAAAATCTCCTCCTGGCGCTGAGAACGAGCCCATGATATTTATAGGTACACCAGAATTTGATCCTGGTGTATAGATTGTGTAATCTACAGATGCTTTTAGATCTTTTATTCTTTGTTTGGATTGCCCCCAGCTTTCTATTCCTTGTTTCCAGTAGTTTGCTGTAATTGTAGCATACTCATCTAAGGTCTTTCCTTTACGGCGAGCATCGTCTTCATTTATCCATTCAGCAAAGTCAGACTTATCCAATGATTCGAACTGTAGCAACAGATTGGTCATATCACCTTTAGGGTCTATGATTATAGCCGGTACCTTGTCTAAGGCTGCTTCCTCTAAGAGCCCTATACAGAGACCTGTCTTACCACTCCCCGTCATACCTACACATACCGCATGAGTCGTCAGATCACGGGCATCGTAATTTACAGCTTCTGTAAGTAGTTCTTTTTTACTGATGTCATATTCAGCACCCAGATAGAACGAGCCTATCTTTTCTGGAGGTAATTGTATCATATAAGAATTTTATAGAATATAAAAATAAGGAAATATGGATGAATGCTTTTTGAGAATAATGCTAATTTTTTTTCATTTCGAGTGAAGCGATAGCGTAATCGAGAAATTTCCGTTTTTATATATGAATACTTTCATCAGTTAATTGCCATCGTTTCTGTACCGGAGATCTCTTTACCGCGATCGAGATGAAAAAGTAGTAAAAATTTTTAGCCTTCTGCGATTGTCTTCTCTATCACTTTAGAAAAATGAGCATACTCTAATTGATGGATTTTTTGAGCGATACGATCTGGCGTATCATTGATTTCTAAAGGGACACTTTTCTGAAATAGGATGCGACCTTTATCATACTCTTGATTGACTAAGTGTATCGTTATGCCAGTTTCTTTTTCGAAGTTATCGAATACAGATTGATGTACGTGATGGCCATACATGCCTTTGCCGCCATACTTTGGGAGTAGGGCAGGGTGGATGTTGATTATCTTATCGGGGTATTGCGAGATAAGGTTCTCAGGAATCAGCCATAGGAATCCAGCGAGGATGATCCAGTCTATATTATATTCCTTTAGTTGAGTAAGGACATGATCGCTTTTATAGAAGTCTGATCTTGTAAATGTGGAACAAGGGATGCTCAATGTCTTCGCCCTCTCGATAACGAAAGCTTTAGGATTATTAGTAAGGATGAGTGAGATGTCTATAGCTACATTATCTGCGAAGTGCTCGACTATCTTCTGGGCATTACTTCCACTGCCGGAAGCGAATATGGCTATCTTCTGAGACAAAATTATCTGAGGACATTATATTCTGAAGCCTGTGCTGGATCGAGCTTGACCATTATATCATATACTTTCTTCTGTTGCCCTTTGCTTGAGCCTTTAAATATTTCAATGATCTCATCTCTCTTAGAATCGACGAACATTTGCATAGCGACAGAGTTAGGGTACGCCGAGTTGACACCCTGTATCGTATTTAAGGCACTAACGATAATGGCTTTTGACTTATCCATATCTATGGTCATTTGATCCATTGCAGATAGATAATACTCATGTATAGCTTGACGCATAGGTCGTACTCTAGGGTTCATTACATTCTCTATTCTCCAATATTTATTAAATCTATTACCTGAAGCTTGCCATCCTCTTGATGCGGCATTATTATCAGAAGGGATAGCATTGACGACATCTTGTGCCAATGCAAAATACCGATCTCCACCTAATGGAGAAAAAGAATCATAGTCATAACCTAATATCATGTATGCATAATACGTAAGCATAGAAGAGAGTTGGTCCACATATATGTTAGTATTATTTTCTATAGGCTGTGATTCTTGATATGTAAATGATATGCCGTTATCTACCATATTGATTATGGGAGACTTATAGTTGCTGTTATAGATGGGACGTATCGATTGTATAAAGAAATCTCCTACAAAACTTGTAGCACTTAGATCAGTTGTTATAGTAATATTGAGATTGCCTTCTATTTTTTCGTGGTCCTCATATTCATCATCTGTCCATTTTGTGTTATTGAGAAATTCACTCACTTCTTTTTCTAAAGTAATAAACACTCTCGGGTCAGCATTAACGACTCTTGGTGCTTTTACAGATACTGATATATTCAATTCTTGAGCTACCGTCAGTAATGAATAGAGTGAAAATGCCAATAGGAAAAATATCCTTTTCATAAATCTTATGTTTTTAAATCGAGGGCAGTAATTTTAGACTTTCCTCTCGTTATTTTCATTTTTAAATTCCTAAGCTACGAACGTCATAATGATCAACGCCATGGGCGTCGATTGCTATTACTTCTTATTAACGTAATTATCCACAATTGTATTGATAATATCGGCAGCAACTTTAGTTTTTGATTTAAGATCAAAAGGCATTTTTTCTCCTTCGGAAGTATAAATCGTTATTTTATTAGTGTCTGCCTTAAATCCTGCTCCCTTATCACGCAAGCTATTTAGTACTATAAAATCAAAATTCTTTTTTTCTAACTTCTTCTGAGCATAGAATTCTTCGTCTACTGTCTCCAATGCGAATCCTATATGTATCTGGTTTTTTCGTTTTTTCTGCCCTAAGGTGCCAGCGATATCTATCGTCCTCTCTAATTCTAATGAGAAACTATCACTTTTCTTTTTTATCTTCTCAGGACTTACTGACTGAGGTCTGTAATCGGCAACTGCTGCCGTAAATATTACTATATCAGCTTGCCCATGCTGTCTCTCAGTGGCTTCATACATTTCTTCTCCAGATACTACATGAGTAACTTCGATATTACTACTCGAAGCATTCAAGTTACTTGGTCCCAAGATGAGTGAGACTTGAGCGCCTCTCTGAGCACACTCTTCAGCAATAGCCATCCCCATCTTTCCACTACTATGATTACCGATATATCTTACTGGATCTAATGCTTCGTAAGTAGGGCCAGCAGTAATCAGGACATGCTTTCCAGCGAGGTCTGATTTTTTAGAAAAAAAAACCTTCAATTTTTCTACGATATCATCTGGTTCTGCCATCCTACCTTTGCCTATAAGACCGCTTGCGAGTTCTCCATCTCCTACATCTATAATATTATTACCATCGCTCTTGAGTAATTCTATGTTGCGCTGAGTCGCAGGATGTATCCACATATCGAGGTCCATTGCTGGAGCTACGAATACTGGACACTTAGCAGATAGATAGACGGCAGTGATAATGTTGTCGCTTTGTCCTGAGGCCATCTTAGAGATGGTAGAGGCAGTAGCGGGAGCTACGAGCATAACGTCAGCCCATAAGCCAAGATCGACGTGATTATTCCAAGCATCATTATCTATGACATCACTATGTACGGGATGCTTCGATAATGTAGACAGTGTGAGGGGAGATATAAATGCTTTGGCATGAGGTGTCATTATGACTTTGACCTCAGCCCCTTGCTTGATAAGAGCCCGAGTAAGGTACGCTGCTTTGTAAGCAGCAATACTTCCGGTAACTCCTATTATAATTTTTTTTCCTTTCAAAGGAAATCCTTATTTATGAATCTTGATTGTCCGAGTGACGTTGTCTGTAATCTAACTTTCCTTCAAGGAATTCGTCAGTAGCTATAAGCGTCGGGTTAGGAAGCTTCTCATAGAACTTAGATATTTCTATCTGCTCCTTGTTTTCTTGGATCTCTTCTATCGTCTCAGAAGTCACAGCGAACTCTTCAAGCTTACCATGTAGTTCTTGCTTGATATCAACATTAAGCTGTCTAGCTCGAGAAGATATGATTGATAATGTCTTATAGATATTATCAGTATCTTTTATTAGAGTATGGATGTCTCTAGATTTAGCTTTGGCATCTATATTCTGGACTTTATTTTTTATATCAGTCATTGGACAAATCTTTTAAGTTCGTTAATACAATATTCTTTATGTTCTCTGACAACATCTAAGTTATCAGATGTTGGATATTTTTTTATAAATTTATCACATTTCTTAATAGTATCATTTAATCTATCTTCCATCTTGCCATAGACACTTTTCTTAGCCAGTTGGTAATTAGATTTTATGATAAGAAATCTGATCTCTTCGTGTCTTGCTGTCTCAGGATAATCCTTAAGTACATTCTCAAATGATGCCATCGCCGACTGATGATTACCCAGCTTCTGATACAAGTTGCCTTGCTCAAATGCTTTCTTCTCAAGCTTCTTACGCATCTCATCTATAAGCTGATTGCTTTCTTCTACTCTTGGGCTCGACGGATAAGTATTAATAAATGTCTGCAATTGTTCTATTGCCTTTACCGATGGTCCTTGGTCAAGCTTGTATGTAGGTGACATCTCATAATTAGAGAACGCAGCCATAAAAGCCATCTCCTCCTTCTTAGTACTATTATAGAATGTCTTGGTGAAATTATTAAAATAATACGCTGCAAGTGTATACTGCTGCATATGGTAGTATGTGTAAGCATACTTGTAATACAGATCTTCGGCTTCTGCCTTACCTCTATAAAATTCTATCGCTAATTCATATAATGATTGCGCCTTGAGATAATCTCCAGAGTCATAATATTCATTAGCCGCTGTGAGATATGCCTCAGGATTGTTACTCTGTCGGACCTGCTCAAAAGAAGATCTACAAGAGACAAACAAAGAAGTAAATATGATTAGGTATATGTATTTCATAAAGGAATGCAAAAGTACTCGATTTATAGGCTATAAACAATGTATGTGTATAAAAACTTAAGATGTAAAAAATAGTCTAATCTATTGATTATCTTGATTTTATATATCAAAAATCACTTCTCAAGCCCTTCGAATTAAAGAATATGATTATTTAAACTCAAATTAAAACAACAAAATCCTCTTTTGAAGTATAAATAGGAGGGTTTAATATATACTTAACCGATACAAGAAAATATGTGAGAGTGGTTAGTAATATCATTTCACATTGTAATATTGTTACCTAATTATGGGGTTAGATTTAACAGAAACTTATTAAAGGACTTTTCATCTTGAGCGAAGAATGAGTCGGAAGATCTTCAGCTTATATCAATGTATGTTCTCTTTTGATCAACTACTTAAAAGAACACTTTTAAGAAAAAATTTTCTCTAAGGAAACTTATTGACTTGACAAATCGATATTATAGTTACTATCTGGGTTTGGCTTTTGTAATTTCTGAAGATATATCTTGAAGATAAGCGTATGAAATCCACACTACAAACTTCGATGAGCGGAGATAGAGTGGAATTAATAGTCTTTGTATATCACAGCAGCATTCTCAAATCTAAGATTTGATATCACTCAAGCGTAGGCTCAGCCAACGCTTAACAAGGTAGGTATGTGTCAAGCGAGGGTACATCGTACATGTGTCGAGCAAGATTTACCAAGTTTTAGAAACTTGGCAAATCTAATACCATTTTAATATTAGAATGTCGGTTATATTATAATAGAATTAGTCAATCTCTGCGTTAAAAATACTCATCAT
>ENA-ORXT01001956-ORXT01001956.1-marine-metagenome-genome-assembly--contig:-NODE-1956-length-25988-cov-23.738528_pt1 | contig 25988 bp, 28 predicted proteins | sample MGYA00237868_ERZ511482 | MGnify/ENA metagenome assembly ERZ511482
AAATATATTCGATTCAGGCGAATTAGATAAAGATTCAGTTGTTGCAATTTTTGCAACAACTGCCAATGATGGTAAAAAATATGAAACTGAATTTTATAAACTTGAGATAATGAACGGTTAAAGCAAGGCAACAACTTTAAATCTGAAAAAGAAATTCATTATTTATTATTCTGTTTTTAATCTTAGAGATTATTGATTTCAGATATTTTTTATCACTTGTCCTACCTTTCAACTTATGAAATTCACCAAGTTTAACATTACCTTTGGGATGATTTCCATAGAGGGTTACTTCAAAATGAAAAACATTTGTTGGATTGGGTTCATATTTAACTTCAATCTTAAATTTGTAAGGATCATCTTCACTTTGTTGTGAACCATTTTTGGTAAATGGATAATTGCCATCTATAGCTTCAATAGCTCCTTTCTTGAATCCTATAACCTTTAAATTTTCATTGAAAAGATACTCAATTTCTTCAATTTCGGGTATTTGTTCATCAGTCTGAAAAAGTTTAATAAGTTCCTTTTTATTATCTCCATCTATAATGTATTTAACATCGTCTTCAGAGCAATCAGAACTTAGTGGATGAACTTTACATAACAAAGAATTAACGGAAAGCCCACAAAAACGTTCTAAGTTTACTACTTCGGGGTCTATCTCTTGTCCGATAGTGTACAACCCTATTTCAGACCTATAGATCATCTTACAATCAGAGCAAACCTGTTCAGATACAGCTAATATCTTATTTCTACTTGATATTAGCCGCTGTGGGTATGTTTCATTCTGCTCCACAAGCATCTAAAAGACTTGGTATAAATTCAACAGTCTTACCGCCTCTCTTTTTGTAAGTTTCAAAGATGCTTCCAAGACCATCTTCAATATCAAAATGACCTTCTAATATTAGTTCCTTATCTTTAAAAAACTCTATATATGTCTCATTTTCAAATTCTAAAGAAAGATAAGTTTCTATAAATAAAACGAAATCATTAAATCTAAAGGTATAATGTAAACTTTTATCAGAGGTAACAGATAGGCTAATTTTTTTTGGGATGTCCATTTCTAAAACCTTTCTAATAATCTCATTATTGTTTAAATCAAACTCATTTTTACCTGCTCGATAGAAATCGTTTGATTCGTCACCTAATCTATTTGAATAAATATCCCAAGATAATTTTGTAAAATGTTTTAAATCTTCATATTTATTATTTTCGTCATATATCCTATTAATAATGCACGATTTTGATTGTAAATTATCATAATTGTGTCTAAAGCAATTCGTCATAATTCAATTTTAAATGTTCACTAAAAAGTAAGTTTGCGAATATTTGAGTATCTCTTATTTCTTTTTCAAGATCAAAAGAAATTTCATTTAACGGTGTTGGTTGTTCTAATATCAATTCTTTTGTCAATTCAATGTGTAGCCTATCCTTCTTACATTCTCTCAATTTTACAATATAATTGTCTTTTTTAAACTGTATTAAATCAATATTTAAAAATTTGAAATTTGAAATTCTGTTTATGATTTGTTTAAAAATACCATTTTCTTCAAAATGAAATAGTGAATCATATTCCATACTGTGAATTTCAATTTTACCCTGTTTTTTTTTAAGAACATCATAGAAATTAAGAATACTATTAGTATTGCCTAAAATGACAATTTCATCGGGCCTAACTCTAATAGTGGTATTGTAATCATCTTTTAACTCTATATTGGTAGCAAAGTTAGAGACTTGATAAACTGAATTATCTATAACATCCTTTGAGTCAATTAAATTGTTGTCTAATAGAAATTGTGAATCATACATAACTGGTATAATTCTTCTTCCAGTTAGTGTAAGTATTTCTTTTTCTTTGCCCATTTGTTTTATAATTCTTGATGCAGTTTTTTTGTAAACGTTTTAGCCTTCAAATATAGTTCAATATTATCATTTTTTATGAATTAAATGCCTTCCTCCACAATCTTAATTTCTTCATCAGTTAAGCCTTAGAGTTGATACACCATTTGGTAAATTTCGGTTTGGTTAATTTGGCTTTGTAATATATTGCTTCTTATTTCTGTTTCAAATAATTCCATTGTATAGTTGGTGCTAAATTCTGCCATTTTAATCATTACCTTTTATAATAGCATCACCATTTTTCATCCAAGGCACATCCATTTCTTCGTAACTTAAACATCTATTTCTATAAGTGTCATTAAATTTCAAAATATATAAAATTGAAAGTTCAAGATACAATAGCAACAAATCCAAGGATTCAATAAAAACTATTTCATCCATAGAACTCAGAACTTTTCTTTTTCAAATTGCCCGTGAACAATTGCATTTCTAATGAGAACTAAAACATCAGGAGCATCATTTAAATTTTGGTTATCATCACAAACTCTTTTTAAGTTAGTCAATTCAGTTGGCATCTCAGAGCTTAATCTTAGCTCATTTAGTATTAATCGAATTTTATTTGAAGCAGAAATATTCTCAGCATCTTTTCCTTTGATAATTTGCCTTTTTTCAACAATTAACCAATTATAAATTAACTCAAGGGAAGTTTGTACAATAATAATAGAACTTTCAATATTGCTTGATTTCCTGTAAGCTTCAATATACCAATCTATTAGATTAAGCATAAATAATTTATCCTCTTTATTATTCCAAAATTGGAGAAATTAAAGCCGCAAGCTATTAAAATCAAAACCTCTCTTGTTTGTAAACCAATTTTCACCTTCTTCAAAAACTTTTATATCTAATTGACTGAAATCTTCCCAAACAATATTGTCTTCAAAAACTCCTTTAAAAAATGAAAGACGTATCAAACCTCCTGAAATCCAACTTAAAAAGTAGGACATTTTTATTTGTAAATCAATCGCTTCAGAGTATGAAATTGAGCCTTTTTCTTTTTAAGAAACTATATCTCCATTATAGAGGATGTTATATCCACCAGATTTCACCAAACTATCATAGCTTACCAAAAAGTGGTGAACTTTATCAATAGTAATTTTATATTTATCATCAATTAACTGGATTTTATCCCATACAATTGTATTACTCCCATCTTTCTTTCTTTCTTTCAACTCTATTTGGGCCTATTTCTTTCAGATTTATTATACTAAACCTAATGGAAGATGTAGGAATTGTATTATCTCCGAGAATTAAATTATTGATTCTTCCTTCTAAAGATGGAAAAGCTTCGTTACTAACAGATCTCCATTTATAATCACCTATTTTTAAAGAATGTCTTATTAATTCAAAATTGCCTGTAACATCATTATAAGAGTCAACCTTATCTTTTACTTTACAAGATAACTTAGATGCAGGTTCAGGAAACCAAACATATTCAATAGTACCCGTTACTTTTATTTCTTTATCTCCATTTTTTAAAATAAATTCATCATAGCAAATGTGAATTTTTTGATTAGCTATATTCATTTTTCTTTTCATTTAGTATAGTTTGATCAATTAACGAAAATTTACAAAAAAAGCACGGCAAATAATTTTATGTAGTAAACTCAATTACTTTAGCAGATTTCTATTAGTAACTTGCTTTAATATGGTCATTTGGTTAATTGCTATTTTGTTCAATTTTATTAGCCTTTCTTTTTGTGGTATTTTTTCTTCAATAAATACGGCATTTAAGTTTTCTAAATTTGATAAACATATAAGCTCATTAATACTGGCATAGTCTCTCATATTTCCTTTTTTATTTGGGTTTTTAGTTTTCCATTGTTTAGCTGTTAAACCAAACAAAGCCACATTTAACACATCAGCTTCATTTGCATAAATTATACTTACTTGCTTTGCTTTTAGTATAGCCGGTATTAAATTACTTTTAATAGCATCCGTATGAATACGATAATTAATTTTAGCCAATTCTCTTTTAGCAGACCAGCCTAATTGTTTTTGTTCTTCATTCTTTAATCTTTGAAATTCTGCTATTAAATATAATTTGAAAGTTACGCTAATAGCAGAACCAAACTCAAATGCAATATCTTTATGTGCATAAGTACCGCCATACTTTCCCTCTTTACCTTTATGCCGATACTATTTGTTTTTTCAATCCATTCAGAAACACTTAACACAAAACTTGGTAAGCCTGCTTTGGTTTTAAAGTGGTCAAATTCGACCACTTTAAAATGTGGGTTATATATCAGTTCCCAAGTACCTAAAAACTCTAAAGTATAACGGTTGCGTAACCAATTTTTAATCACATCCGCAGCTCGGCTTGCTGTTTCTTTAGCCTTTGCCATATCAGTTAAAGAAATGTAGTCTTGATCTTCAATTTTAACTACTGTAATTTGTGTTTGATCAACTGATATTTTTGCCATTAAAAGAAAATTATTTTTTATTTATGGCTCTAAGATAATGAATTGAATTTGATAATTACTACCTACTATTAAGCACGTTTTAACCTTCCAATAATTTACAAAGTGTTTGGTTTAATCTGTTAATTGTTACTCAATCAAATAACATCATTAATAACTTTCGTTAGATAAAATTTGTTTAAATTAGTTCCATTTTAAATAGCTAATTAATCAAAATCTACTTGAATAAATGAAAGCAAATCAATTAACTATTAACAGCTTCTTACAAGTACACAATGTACAGTTTGTAATACCCATTTATCAACGCAATTATGACTGGTCAACAAATGAATGTAAGCGGTTAATCAACGATATTATTTCCGTTGAAAAAGAAGATAGGGGAACACATTTTATTGGTAGCATTGTATACATACACGAAGGAGTTTTCACCACCACAGAAGTAAAAGAATTTGTTGTAATTGATGGACAACAAAGGCTAACCACTATAAATATTTTATATGTGGCATTGTATCATTTTGCAAAAGAAGAAGGTTTGAAGCAAGAAGCAGAAATGATTTACAATACATTTCTTATCAATCAATACGTGCAAAGTGAAAGCAGTAAATTAAAGCTAAAGCAAACAGATAGTAACTCTATTGCTTTTAAAGCAATAATGAACGGCACGGAAACACAATTTGACGATTACTCAAATGTGATTGAGAACTATATATTTTTTAGAAACATTGTTACTAAAGATAATTTCAACACCATTTTACAAGGATTGAAGCGGCTTATATTTGTTGAAATTCCATTAGAAAGAGGCAAAGACGACCCCCAGCGTATTTTTGAAAGCCTAAACTCCACAGGCTTAGATTTAACTCAATCAGATTTAATTCGGAATTTTATTTTAATGGATTTAGAACCAAAAGAACAAAATAAAGTATTTGAGCATATTTGGAATCCTATTGAACAGAACGCATATAATCAAACAAAACAAAAATCTGCTGTTTCAGATTATATTAGAGATTATCTTACATTAAAAAATAAAAAGATACCCAATAAAAATAAGGTTTATGGTGAATTTAAAAGATTGTATAGTGATAAGGCAGATGATGCTTTTCAAGAAGAATTAGAGAATATTAAAGCACTTTCCAATCATTATAAAAAGTTTATTAACCCTTCTACTTTAAGTGATAACGACTTAAAAAGGGAGTTAAATTATATTGCTCGTTTAGAAACAAATGTTGCCTATCCTTTCTTACTGCAAGTATTTGAAGATGCTGAAAATGGACTGATTGATAAGGCAATTTTAATCGACATACTTATACTCATTCAATCTTATGTGTGGCGTAGATTTATAGTTGGTCTACCTACAAATGCGTTAAACAAAATCTTTATGACCTTATATTCAGAAGTTGACACAGAAGATTATTACAACTCTCTTGCATTGGCTTTAATTAAAAAGAAAGGGAGTAGTAAGTTTCCAAATAATGAGGACTTAAAAACAGCATTAAGAGATAAGGATTTGTATAATATAAAATCCAAAAATAGAAACTATATGTTTGAGTTATTGGAAAATTACAATAACCGTGAATATGTAGATACCTCAAATGAGAACATTACCATTGAACATATTTTTCCTCGTAATCCAAATGAGGACTGGAAAGCTGAATTGTCAAAAGAAGAACTATTTTTATTTAGAGAGAAACTACTTAATACAATAGGTAACTTAACCTTATCAGGCAATAATGGTGTATTAAGTAATAAGTGTTTTGCGGATAAAAAATATATGAACAGCAACGGACTTGAACAAGGTTATGATTATAGCAGGTTATGGCTTAATGATTATTTGAAGCAGATTGATAGTTGGTCAGTTGAGCATTATAATAAGAGAGTGGAACTTATCACGAATAGATTTTTATCAATTTGGCATTATCCAGATATAGAAATTCCCATAGATGAAGAAAACTCTGAATTAAGCATTTTTGATGCAGAGAAACCAACTGGTAAAAAATTGGATTATTTCATTTTTGAAGATACAAAAGTAGAAGTTTCTGCAATAGCCCAAATGTATTTTTATGTGCTTAATAAACTATACTTAAAAAATCCACAGTTGCTTTTAGGCAATCAATCGCTTTTGAAAATAAGTAATAATGAGAAAGATTTTAGAACACCACAGGAAATAGAAACTGGTTATTTTATAGAAGCTAATATTGATTCTAATGCAAAATTTAGGGTACTTCGTAAGGTATTAGAATTATTTGAATTAGAGGATGATTTAGTAATTAAATTTGCATTGGAAAATGAAGCCAATAAAAAAAGTAGATTTACAATTAGACGGGCGTATTGGAAACAATTATTGCCCAAATTAGAAGAAACAGACTTATTTCAAAATGTATCACCTTCCAAAGATCATTGGCTTAGTACAGGGTCAGGAATAAGTGGAATATATTATACATTACTTATAACACGCTCTTATGCCGGTATTGAATTATCAATTTCTCGTGCTTCTAAAGCTGACAACAAAAAGTATTTTAAAATTTTAAAGAAAGAACAAGCTCAAATAGAAAAACTATATGGAGATACACTCTCATGGGAAGAAATGCCGGATAACAAGATGAGCAGAGTTAAAACAGTAATTGAAGATGTAAATATTTTTAATGATGATGATTGGTTAGCAATAAATGATTTTCTTATTGATCGTTTACCAAGATTTGAAAAGGCTTTTCAAGGTCATATTGATAAAATGAAAAGATAGTTTTAAAAGTGGTGGTGTAGTTTTGTTTTTTAGTAATTCTATCCCATTATAACAACCATAACGACCACCAACAAAAAAATCCTTTGTAAATCATTGATCTACAAAGGATTATAAATTTTTGTTGTCGGGGTGGCAGGATTCGAACCTGCGACCCCCTGTTCCCAAAGCATAATCATAGCTATTTTATACTATTTGTATTTTTATCCTATTCTTATCTAAAGTCAATTATATAAAGGCTTTTGTGGTATAGTCGTATTCTTTTAATGTTTTTTGTTATGCCTTTTTATGTTTATTTTTTCTGAACATTTTCTGAACATTTTGTATATTGCAAAAAATTAGTGAGATATGATAAATACTGCCTTTCAAGTAAATTTGTTTTTAGAGAAAAGAAGATTAAGCAAAAAGCAAGGCAACCGCCATAACTTGAAAATTCGCATCTACGATAAAACAACCCAAAAAGAGACTTATATACCTACAAAGTATTATTTTAATCAAGATGAATACAAAGCCATAACTGGCCCAAAACCGAGAGGCATATATAAAGAACATAAAGCCGATCTTGAAGCAATGCTGGTTTATGTGAAAAAGGTTGCAAATACGATTGAACCATTTAGTGCTGATGAATTAAAAGAAACATTAGCAATTAAAAAATCAAGTAATAGGGATGTATTTAGTTTACTTCTTCAAATTGAGAAAGAATATAAAGATTTAGATAAAATAAGTACAGCCGAAACCTACAATCTCACTTCAAAAAAAATAAAGACTTATCTTGATTATAAAAACAATAAAAGAAACTTATTATTTAGTGATGTTACGGTTAAATGGCTTAGATTTTTTGAGCAATGGATAATTGATATTGATAAAAAAAGTATAACTACACTATCCATCTATTTAAGATGTTTACGTAAAGCCTATAATGATGCTATTGATAACCGAGCTTATATGATTACAAGTGAACATTATCCATTTGGTAAAAAAGGGTATCAAATTCCAATGAGTGCAAATAGCAAAAACGCATTAACTAAAGAACAATTACAACATTTATATAAAACAACACCGACAAGTACTGAACAACAAAAGGCTAAAGACTTCTTTTTTTTGAGCTATGCCTTAAATGGTTTAAATATAACAGATATACTTAATCTAAAATGGAATGATATAAAAGAAGGTAAAACAATTGAGATTTACAGACAAAAAACTAAAAGTACCAGTACAGTTTCAAAAAAGATAGAGATACCGTTAAATGAAGTATGTAATGGCGTAATTGAACTTTATGGTAATCAATCATCTCCTTATGTTTTTGATGTTATTAATGATGGAATGGATGCAGATACCAAAAAAAGAAAAACCAAAGCCTTTACAAGATTTATTAACCAGCACATTAAGAAACTGGCAAAGGCAAATGATTTACCAGAATGGATAAGCACTTATACAGCAAGGCATACATGGGCCACTTTACAAGTTAATGCAGCCGGAGCAGGTATTGAGTTTGTAAGCAAACAATTAGGACATACCGATATTAAAACTACACAAAATTATTTTAAAGGTTTTACCGATGAAACCAAACGGCAGCAAAGCCAAAAAGCGGTTGACCTTTTAAATGAGTAGGCATTTTTTAAAAATGTTTATTTGCTTTCACTATTTTCACCTTTTTCACTTACTATAAGTTTATGAATGATATTAATAAACTCTATCAATTAGCAGACCCAGAAGGTTATAATGACCATTTTATTAACTGGATGCTTAATAACAAACAAGATTTTAAAGACTTTTTTCCAGAGTTGTACAACTCTATAAATAAGGTAATAAATAGTGAGGATAATATTCTCATTGCTGTTAATGTTATTCAAAGAATACCTGAAGTTGTTTTAGAAAACATAAAAAATATTGATAAAATTAGCATATCAGTACTTAAAAAAAAGAAATTTCAAGAATTATTAGATTTTGTTAATGGCTGTTTAAACAAGGAATTTAAAGATGAATATTTAGAAGAAAAAAGAAAAGAGATAATAGAAGATTTAACCGCTTCAAAAATTCATATTGAAAAGGAACTTAACTATACAGATAGTTTTAACAAAGTATCAAAATTTAAGCTATCAAATAAAAGAGGAACAAAAACAAACCTAATACGAATATTACATGCTATTTATGAATTGCGAATAATTAAAACCAAAGATGACCAGCTACCAAATAAACAGGAATTTATGGAAGCATTTGGAGCGTTTTTAGGTGAAGATTTGAAAAGTTATAGCAGCAATCTTTCACAAGCATTACAAAACCAACCTTTAGAAATTAACTTGCAGATTTTTGAGGATATGAAAAATATAATTCAAAAGGGCCACTTTCCTACCGAAAAAAAGTAAAGCAAAAATCAGAACGCTTTTTAAAAATGTTTATTTGCTTTCACTATTTTCACCTTTTTCACCAAAAGTACTAAAGTTGGACATAACAGAATTAATTAGTTTCAAAGATTTACATGGAGCATTTCATACTGAAACTGACATTCAAGCATATCTTAACAGAGAAGTTAATTTAAGAATATATCAAGAAATTAATGAACGGGAAGATTGGATAGAAGATTTTGAACCTTTAGACTTCTTCAATTTGCTATATTCAAAAAGGGAGTTATTTTATTCAAACAATAATAGACCTCTTGATATTTTACAACATCTAAGAGAATTAAAATTAGTAAAAAAGAATATTTACATACTTTGGGGGTATCTAATAGATTTAATTAAAGACGATTTTAAAAAAGCAAATGATGGGGAAATAGTAGTTAGTTTTGGTGAACCTGAACTTGGACAAGATCAGATAGCATTGAGAATTTTAGTTAATGAATTTGACAAACTTGGTGCTGAATTACATCCTATTTCTACATCTGAAAAAGATGAAAAATTTGATTTTGAAAAAGTGAAAATGCATCTTAAAACACTACAATCTTATAAAGAAAAAATTGAATATTTGATAACTATAAGAACAGAATACCAACAATCAGGTAAAGCTGATATAGGCATAATCGGTTCAGATTTTAGTGATAGATGCAAATTAGAAATAAAGAAGTTAAAAGAACTTTCAAAACTTAATATTGAACCAATATCCTACCAAACACCAAAATTTAAGCTATCCACCACAAAAGGAGCAAAGATAGATTTGATTAGAGTGCTATTTGCTTTATATGAAATGAGATTGATAGTAAAAGAAGATGACCAACTGCCTACCAAACAGAAATTTATGGAAACATTTGGAGAGCTTGTTGGTAAAGACTTTTCAAAGTACGATGTGGATATTTCGCAATCTTTAAGGAATCAAAATTTAAACGTTAATCTGAAAATATTTAATAAGATGATTGATGTAATTAAAAACAACCATCATTTAACCAAAGAAAACAAATAAACCATATTGACCTAATATTAGGTATATAAGGTTATACTTCAAATCAATTGACTTTTACCAAAATTAATAAAGTCAATGATTATAGTACAATTGAATAGCGAACAGTTAAGCAACTTAATTAAAAATTCGGTTCGCAATGCTTTAGCTGAAAACAGCAATCCAGTAAATGATACTGGCACTAATAAGGAGCAACATTTTAACGTAAAAGCCTTATGTGCTTATTTACCCAACAAACCCAAACCGCAAACGGTTTACCGTTGGATGTCGGCAAACAAAATACCATACCATAAAAATGGAAAGTTCGCATATTTTATCAAATTTGAAATAGATGAATGGTTAAAGCAAGGCAAAGTAAAAACCAAAGCTGAACGCATAGAAGATGCTGCTAATTTTATTAACGCTAAAACTAATGCTGATGATAGCAAATAATGTAAACCCAACCTTTAAGCCATTGAATAAGGTGAACAATGTAAAAGGTAAAAAGGGCATTACTGCCGATAAGTTGAAAGCGAACAATAACAATTACACATCTTCACCAAAACCAATAACTAAAGATGTATTATTGAAAAGTTTATTATATGAAGTAACAAAACTGGATTTTATATTGCTGGCCCATCCTATTGTAAAGAAACTTAGGGAAGAACTTTTAACCTTAGAACCGGATAGCAAAGAAGCGAATGAAATACAAAAGCAACTGCAAAAAATTCGATTAGCTAATAAACATTATGTAGTTATTAGTATTGATGAATTATTAAGTTTGGCAAAGCGCAACAATTGGGATTTATGTAAACGTGGTGATTTTATTTACTGTTACAATGGTGCGTATTGGTCAAATATGCCAAAAGATGATTTAATAAAATTTACTGGTGAAGTTGCCGAAAAACAAGGTGTACCGTTTATTGATGCAAAGTTTTATCTTTTTCGGGAACAACTACTAAAACAGTTTTTAAGCACCGCTTACTTGCCAGCACCGGCAATTGAAAATAACAAAGTGCTAATCAACTTAACAAATGGAACTTTTGAAATAAACCAAAAGGGCCACCAACTTCGACCATTTAACAAAAACGATTTTTTAACTTATCAACTACCCTTTGAATACAATGCCAATGCTAAAGCTCCAATGTTTGAAAAGTATTTGAATGAGGTTTTACCGGATGTTTCAAGCCAGTTGGTTTTATCTGAATACATTGGTTACATTTTTACAAAGCAATTAAAATTAGAAAAGGCTTTATTGTTATATGGTAGTGGTGCAAATGGCAAAAGTGTTTTTTTTGATATTATTACGGCATTGTTAGGTAACCAAAATGTAAGTAACTATACATTACAATCAATTACTGATGAAAAAGGCTATCAAAGGGCAATGCTTCAAAATAGTTTGGTAAATTATGGTAGTGAAATTTCGGATAAACTAAACAGCGATATTTTTAAACAGCTTGTGAGTGGTGAACCTATTGAAGCAAGGCTACCTTATGGGCAACCTTTTGAAATTACTAACTATGCAAAGTTGATTTTCAATTGTAATCAATTACCCAAAGATGTGGAACAAACCAACGCATACTTCAGACGGTTTTTAATCATTCCGTTTGATGTAACTATAAGTGATGATAACAAAGATGTGGACTTAGCAAAAAAAATAATAGCCAATGAATTGAGTGGTGTTTTTAATTGGGTTTTAGATGGTTTAAACCGCTTGCTAAAAAAGAAGGATTTTACAAAATGCGATGCAGCCAAAAAAGCAGTTGAACAATACCGGATTGAAAGCGATAGCGTAAAGTTATTTATTAGGGATGAAGGCTACCAAAAAAGTATAGAAGAACATATTTTACTAAAAGATTTATACCATAAATACAGGATATTTTGTAATGAAGATGGCTATCTTCCGGTTAACAAATCGAACTTTAAAAAACGATTACTTTCAGACAGTTACCATTTTGAAAAAAAGAATATAGGCAATGTATTTTATATCACCAATAAAAGTAATGTACCCTTTTGATTGTTGAAAAATACAGATACCAATTTGACAAAAGCAGCAAAAAATTTGAATGTCCGGCTTGTGGTAAAAAACGCTTTGTAAAATACCGTGATAGTGAAACCAATGAATATTTACCAAGTCGCTACGGTAAATGCGACCGCTTAGAAAATTGTGGCGATCAACTTAATCCATATAAAGATTGTTTTGGCAAGCAGTACCAATTTAAACAGTATTTAAGGCAACCTATAAGCATTAAGCCAAAGCAAAAAGTAATCTTAAATTCTATACCTGAAAAAGTGATGCTGCAAACTTTAGGCAGTTATCAGCTAAATAATTTCATCAATAATCTACTTCAAAATATAGCCTTTCCATTTGAGGCAAAAGACGTACAACGTATAATTGAATTGTATTATTTAGGTACAATTTCAAAGGCAAACATGCCGGAGCAATTACCTTCCCGTTTATTGATTTGGAAGGCAATATAAGAACTATACAGGCTAAAAACTTTGATAGTTCAAATAAGACTATGAATAAGACAACTACTTTTTTACACGCTATCGCAATGAAACGGTACAATTATGATAAACTTCTTTATCCTTTATGGTTAAAAAATTATCTTACCAATGAAAAGAAAGTAACCTGCTTGTTTGGTGAACATTTACTGAATCAATACCCTTACAATCCGGTTGCCTTAGTAGAAGCACTAAAAACAGCTTTATATGGTACACTCTATTTTGGATTACCCAATACACCGGATAAATTGTTGTGGTTGGCAGTCTATAATTTACCGAGCTTAAACTATGATAAATGTAAAGTTCTGAAAGGCAGGAAAGTTATTTTATTTCCTGATGCAAGCACTACCGGAAATGCTTATAAACTATGGAGTGCCAAAGCAGACGAATTTAACCGCACTATTGATGCTACTTTTATGATTGATAACTTACTTGAAAAAAATTCCACACTAAACGAAAAAGCACAAGGTTATGATTTAGCTGATTATTTAGTAAAATATGATTGGAAGCATTTTAGAAAATAAAAAATCATAAATTCGATAATATTTTTAATTGCATAAAAAAGGATTGAAAGCTCTATAAACAGGTAAATTATATTACAATTTATTGCAAATTTAAAAATAAGTTTACGTCGTTTTTCCACTTAATAGAAAAAATATCCAACCGATTATACATGGGTCAAATCCTATATTTTCAATTCATAGTTTAACCGATTACTCTAAAGTCAAATCCTACATTTCAAAATTCATTAAAAATGCTAAATAACAACGTAGAAAAGCAATCCGTTATGGCAAATTCAGAAAATATAAAAGCAGTCGAAAAGCAGTCGTAAAATAAAGGTCAAGACAGAAAAATGAAAAATTGAGAATATTAGAAACAAAAGATATGAAAGCCTTATAAACATTCAAAATTATATTAGAATATGTTAGAAACAATCAAAAGCAATCCCTAAATATGCAAAAAGAAAAAACGGCTAAAAGATAACATTAGCAGAAACAAATTACCCGATTACGCCACCGTCAAATGCTATATTGTAACCGATTTTGACCAAGTCATAGGCTACATTTTAAATCATTACTTCAACGGATTTTGTCACAGTCATCAACTGGATTTTTAATTTTATAGAAAACAATCCAAAAGCAATCCGTTAACAACTCAATAACAATTCTATGAAATAAAATTTTCCTCGTTTTTCGATCTAATAGGCAAAGCCAAAAAAATACAATGAAAACTAAGAGTTAAGCAAACCATAAACCCGATTACGCTACAGTCAAATAATATATTTCAACCGATTATGTACGGGTCATAAGCTATATTTTTAATTTATAGTTAACAATCGTAAAACAAACGTAAAAATGCCAGAAAATTGCTAACAAACACTCAAAAAACACTCTAAATGGCAAAAGGTAGAGAATACAACTTAACCGATTATGTTAGGGTCATTGAGTAGGTTTTCAATTTCATATAATCAGAGCAATAACAACCGAGTAACAACCGAGAAACCAGCTTATTGAGGAGCTATTTAAATTCCACAACCATCATTTACAGAATGATTACGAATTAGAAGAAACAATGGAAAGCGAAAAGAAAACCACAACTAAGACCAAAAAATATATGAGAGCCATAACCAAAAGAACTTTTAACCTTTGGTTAGGTAAGGGCAGAAACTATTATCAGGAATTAAAAGACGGAGAAAACAGCACCGATTTTTCCGATGCCCAAAGCTACATTTCAAATTTTATAGAAAGCGAACAATTGCAAGCTGGTTTAGCAGGGTTGATTAGCTCACAAACTGTTAATTCGCTATTAGCATTAATCAACAAAACAGAACATAGCGGAGCTATCGACATTAAGCAAATAACAGGAATGAATGTCATTTGAAATTAGAGATAAGCCAACCGATTACGGTACAGTCAAAACATACATTTTTAATTCCATAGAAAACAATCCTAAAATAAGTTAAAACAATCGAAAAGCAACCGAAAAGCAACCTTAAAAATGCCAAAAGAAAAAAAATACCTCGTTTTTCTACTTAGTAGAAAAAGCCAAAAAAAATACAATGAAAACTAAGAGTTAAGCAAACCATAAACCCGATTACGGCACAGTCAAAGCATATATTTCAACCGATTATGTTAGGGTCATAAGGTGGGTTTTCAATTTCATTAATTCACTCAAAAGCAACGTAGCAGCAACGTAAAACAGTCGTAAAAATAAACAAGATAGTAATACAACCTAACCGATTGCGACAAAGTCATAAGCTACATTTCAAATTTACAAACTACCCAATTATACAGGAGTCAAATGGTAGGGAACTAAAAAGATTCAAATTGCTGCTTTATTTGACGATTCAGCAACGATAATGATAAATACGGCTACTAGTTTATTTGCGGTAAAATGCGGTAATTTGCAGTAAAGTTAGAAAGCGAAAAAATAGCTTAAAACTAAATTACCTAAGATTTCATTCATTGGCATACTTTATTGAAAGTTTATCTTCAACATTAAATACTTCCAAAGCGAGTTTCATTCTATCAAATTTAGCCCTGCTGTCAATTTCAATTGAATGTTAATATACATCGTCTAATAGATATTTTCTACAAAAAAACTAAAAAAATAGTAACTTTACATTCTAATTTAGCCAAAATAAACTCAACTGGATAACCAAATGTTTTATTCAAATATACTTGTCCGCAGCTATCATTTAAGTTTCAGGTTTATTTTACTGGGGCTTAGTGTAGATATTATTTGTTATACAGATCATAAACCAAGTTTAAATTTAGAAAGTGGGAAAAATATTTAAGCCCCAAGAAAAGGAATATATCATATACACGATTCATATTAAAGGTTCATTTAATCCTTCTATTATAGATCAAGTATGGATGAAAGAATATAACTTGATGGGAGAGAATGAAAGTGTTAAGCTTAAAAATTTCTATTTTACAGATACTGCTGTCCAATTTGAAACTATTTTCTTTAGTTTCCAATGTGATACCGAAAGATTAAGCGTTTATGTCAAAACCTTTGAAGCATCCAATGTTGTTGATTCTTTTGTAAAAGGAATTCTATCGCTTCTCGGCCATACAAAATTGCAAGAAGCTAAGGTTATTGTACATTCGCATTTGGTGGCCCACAATAAGAATAAAATGAAATCTTTTTTTAGTTCATTTGCTGACATTTCTTTGAAGGAATCATTAAAAATTGATAGAATTGAAGATTATATTTTTTGGTCGAATGATAAAAAAGTGTTAATTGGGAAATGTCCAACTGACAAGAATCATCTCTTCTTAAAGATTACTAAACAGCAAAAGTTTGAGGCGTCAATTGGCTCTACAGATGAATGCATTGATTTTTTGGATGAAAATGAGGAGTTTAGAAACGAATCAATTGATTATATTGTTAATGTTAAAGAAATGATCACATAAATGGATTGTAAAGTAAAAGCAAAAATAGAAGTCAAGCCAAGTGACACTAATCGGGATACTTTCGGTGAAAGTTGGATTAATAATCCACTTAACAACATTACTGTACCGCAGATGAATCCTGACCAATATTATACGGATAATGCTTATTGTAAAACTGAATTTGATTCAAGGCATTCTATAATAAAGCAAAATAGGAATTGTGAAAATTCTACTTCATTTGAGGTAATTAATTTTTGGTATGGAGTTGTTACCGATGTAAATGAAGATGGTTTTGATTCTGAGATTTTCGATGTTCAAACTAATAATGAAGAGTTGCTCAATTTCGATTTCAATGAAATTCCAAAAAATGATAAAAACTTAGTAGAAGAAGGTGCCACATTTCAACTCTTTCTTGGGTATCTTTATTCTGAATATGGACAAAGGACTCGTTCTACAATAGTCATATTTGATAGATATGCTGAAATTCCATCCTTAGAAAAATCATACGCAGAAATTAAAAACTACAGAACACTAGCTGAGAAATTAAAACCAATTGACTAACAAGTTAAATATCCGAGTTCAAAAGGATTGCCTATTTACACAACCAGAAGAAAGTAGTTTTGAAATTATTCTTCTTGGAGGACGAGGATATGGAGAGTCAATTTGCATTTATCTTGGGAATTCAGATTGGGGAATAGTAGATTCATTTTATAATCCTGGAACGGATGAATCAGCTCCTATAGCTTACCTGAACTCTATAAATGCCAATTTGGATAAAGTAAAGTTCATTGTTGTAACCCATTATCATAGTGATCATACTGGAGGCATGCTTGAAGTAGTTCGGAAATGTCCAAATGCAGAATTATATACATCTCTCGCCTTTGATTCAGAGACATTTTCCAATATTTTAAAAATATCAAAGCAAAACTATTCTCGTAAAAGTGCATTTCACGGATTTAAAGAAATTCAGAGACATTTAGATAAAACAGATAGAGAATTTAAATGGTTAAAACAAGATAGCATAGTATATAAAAATGGTGACCATAGCTTTCAACCTGCAAGAGTGGTAGCACTCTCACCAAATGATAGCACTATTAATTATTTCTACAAGAAAATAGGAAATGGAATGAAGGCATTTAAAATGCTATCCAAAAGGACAGAACCGAACTTGACTTCGGTTGCTCTCTTAGTCACAGTAGGAAATCAAAGTCTATTACTATCAAGTGATCTAGAAAGAACAGACAAAGCTAATATTGGTTTAGATGCTATATTAACCACTTATGAGTTTGAAGATGCGAAACGAGTAATTCTTTTCAAAATCCCTCATCACGGATCTGAAAACGGATATATGACTAAAACTAAAAGGGATTCGACTTTGTGGGAAAGACTTCTAGCAGAGGATAAAGTGTTAATAGGTACTCCATTTAATCGGTTGGAAGAAATTAAAAAGTTACCTACCGTGGAAATGACAAAAATTATATCTGACTTCTGTAATGAAAGCTTTATAACCTCAAACCCAAGAACAAAAAAGAATCGAAATAAAATTGTAATGCCTAAAATTAAAGAACGAGACCCACAGGTATCGAAAGATTTAAGAAAACTAGGACTTGACCCTTATCCCCTTATTAATGATGGTGGTATTATCAGATGTATAATTGATGAAAACACCATAGATGTAATGTTGACTGGAAATTCTACTAAATACTCAGATTTAATAAATCCAACAATTGAAGCTCAAAGATAGAATTCTTCTTCCTCTTAGATTCATCAACCAAATTATCAAAATTCGCTTTATACTCTTTGTCTTGTTGAACTCTAAAAACGCTGTATCCCCTTCGGCAAATTGTTTAGCTATTTTTAGCAATTTTGCCAACATCTTTTAAAAAGTGGTACTCGCTAAATTCAAGAAAGCTATCTAAACTTTTTAACCCAATCTGCCATTTTCACTAGCTTTCCTTTTTTAAAGTGGATAAATGCATTGTAATCCATGTAAGCTAAAAAAGGTCGATAATACTATCTATCTGTCAGATTTGCATTTTAAGTTGTATTAGATACAATAAATTTATTTGAAATAGATGGTATAGACAAACAAACAAGGCATCCTAAAACAAAAAAAGCCAGACAAAATTGCCTGACTTTTATGCTCCCTTTAGTAATACTTTATCGAACCGCTTTAAAGAAGATTTAGCTAAAATCTATGAATTGAAGCCATTTATACAACCAAACGATAGGAAAAGCAAAATAGCCTAAAGACTTAATGTGTTTAATACTACTACTTTTATTCCCTTAGTATTATTGAACCAACAAAAAGAAGGTGAAGGAGAAAGGGGAAGTATTGAAATTAATACACATATAAAATATATTTTAAATAATGAATAAAGAAGAACAAAAAATAAAATTTACAGAATTGAGAATAAAGGGAGATACTTTTGAAAGTATTGCTAAACAACTAAAAGTATCAAAGCAAACTTTAATCAATTGGTCTAAATGTGATGAAATAGCAGATGCAATAAGAATTGCAAAATTAACCAAGTACCAAAACCTTTTAAAAAGCTATGAGCTAACTAAACACAATAAAATTGAACACTTAGCAATATTAGGAAAGAAAGCAAAAGAAGAACTTTTAAAAAGAGATTTGACAAATATTTCTACTGAAAAGCTACTTAACTTGTTTTTAATTTTAACAACAAAATTAAAAGAAGAAGTACCAACTCATCAATACGGTGGAGAATGTATATTAGAACCGATTTTTGGAATTACACCTTCTTTTACTTTTAATCCAGAAGATTAACAGAACCGAAAGTTGACCAAACTGTTAAAATAAAGGAGTAGGATATTTAGGAGAATTTAGACGAAAAATGGAAATACTCAAAAAAAAGTACTTTTATATCGATGTACTATATAGAGATGAAATAACTACTATTTGCATAGGTTCAATTAATGTCACATCTTGCAAACATTATTAAACAAATTCCAGTAAATCAAGTTGTAAATTTTCAAATGCAATCTCAATATAATAAGATACCTGTTTTTAGGCTAACTCATATAGAGAACATACCGCATATTCTTAAATATGGAATTACGCACCGCAAAAGTATCAATAAAAATCCAAACTATAAGAGGATTGGGTTAAAATCACTAATAGATAAAAGAGAAACACTAAATATAAAAGTTCAAACTGAAAATCAGGATAAAAAAGTACTGTTAGGTAACTACATACCTTTTTACTTTAGTAATAAATCACCAATGCTGTATATGATACAAAACGGATATCATGTTGAAAAAATAGAACCAGAAAAAGTAGTATATTGTGTTTGTAGGTTAAATAGTTTTATTGATAATGATTTCAATTTTTATTTTACAGATGGCCACCCTGTTACACCATTTTCTAAAATATACAATAATACAAGGGTGAACGAAATAAAGGAATTGTTAGACTTTGAAGCAATTAATGCAGATTATTGGGCCAATACCTTTGACGACAATGATATTAAAAGAAGAAAAGAAGCTGAATTATTGGTAAAAGGTGATATACCTTTTAGTCTAATTTCTGGATTTGTAGTTTACAATGAAAATGCCAAAGTTAAGTTAATTGAATATGGTTTATATAGTGGTAAAGTAATTGCAAAAATGGACTATTACTTTTAAAACAAAACTTATGAAATTTTTAAAAGGTGACTTATTTGAAAGCAGTGCAGATGCATTAGTTAACACAGTTAACACAGTTGGTGTAATGGGTAAAGGTGTAGCTTTTCAATTTAAAAAACTATTCCCACACAACTATAATATTTATAAAAAACGATGTGAAAGCAAAGATTTTCAAATAGGAGATTTGTTATTGGTGGAAGATGAAAATATACTAACAGGTAAAAAGTTAATTATCAATTTTCCCACTAAAAAACATTGGAGACATCCTTCAAAGTATGAGTATATTCAAATAGGCTTAGAAAAACTAAAAACGGTAATAATAGAGCGCAACATTAAATCAATTGCTATACCACCTTTAGGAAGTGGTAACGGTGGTTTAAAATGGGATAGGGTAAAAGAAATGATGATAAAAGCCTTAGACAATCTTAATACAGAAATTTACATTTACGAGCCTAATAAAAAAATACGAAAAGCATTACTAAAGGAAAAAGTAAAACTTACGCCTGCCAGAGCTATGTTAATGTATATGCTATTTCAATTGGTAAGAAATGGTGAATTTGTATCTGAATTTGCTTGTGAAAAATTGTGTTATTTTTTACAGCGTTTTGGTGCAAAAGGGTATTTTAAACTTCAATATAGCAAGCGTTATTATGGCCCTTACTCTGGTACTGTTAGGCATTTAATGAGTACTCTAAATGGAAGTTATTTAGCAGGTTATGATTCAAAAGACACTAAGCCTTTTGAGTATGTTGATATTTTGCAAGATGGTGAGAAACTGATTTTAGATTATATTAAAAACAAAGATGAATTAAAAAAGATAGTGGATGAAACAAGTGATTTTTTAGACGGCTTTTACTCATATTTTGGCTTAGAATTACTTTCTTCAATTGACTTTATTTTACAAACAAATAAAGCAACAGAATTAAACCAAGTAGTAGAAAATTTAAATAGTTGGAATACTAGAAAAAAAGAATTGTTTGCAGATGATTACCGTATAGAAGTAGCCTACAATCATTTGAAAAATAGAAACATTAGCGTTCTTTAAAATACACCTTATTTTACTTTTAATCCAGAAGATTAATAGAACCGAAAGTTGACCAAAATTTTACCAAAGTCAAAATTGTGTAGTACCAGAGATTTCAAACAGATTTTCATTTATACTTTTGATAAAAGTAATATCCTAATTTCCCTGAAGTAACCACTTTAATGATCGAAACTATTATTTCCTTATTGATTTTCACTTTTTCAGAGATTTCATTAATTCTATCCTCATTAAAATAATTTGTTCTATTTATTAAAGGTATTATTTCTTTAATTTTTTCGATGCCAACTCCTTTAATACTTGTAAGAGATGATTCTATTTTTTTTATTTGATTTCTTGCATTTTCAGACTCTAAAAGAACTTTTTTTCCGTCGAAAAAAAAATCATTTAAATCAATAGGTAAGAACATATTTTTATAATATCTAATCCAATTTGCATTAACTTTTACAACTTGTGTTCCGAAATTAAAATTACATTCAATAAGTTCTTCATTATGCTTTTTCGATATTGCGTATACCTCAAACTCTTTCCATCTTTTAATAACTTGTCTTATTCTCATTTGTACAAAATCTTTAAATTCATCATCAGATAAATTTTCATCGTACTTTTGTAATACGACTGATAATAAAGCAAATTTTCCACAATTAAATTCGTTAGCTGACCTTTCGATTATTGTTTCTTTTAGTTTGAATAATTCAATATAAGCTATGGTTGAAAAATAATACTTTCTAAAATTTGATTCTCTTGTAAAGACTTCCGCAAAATAATTTTCACTTAAAAGAAATTTCGGTTTTCTTCCTTTAAAAAGTTCTCCTCTTGAAACTGATATAAGTCGAAGGATTAAATTTCGTGATATAATTTCATTTGAATCTATAATGCCTGATTTTATTCCATCATAAAACTCTCCATTTTTCCTTTCAATTAGGATACTATGCTCATTGAATAGCCTTTTTTGAGCGTAGAGAAGGCTTGTAGAATTACAAAGTCTGTCGGCGTAAGTAACTGTAGTTTGCTTATTTGATGTATCTGAAATTATTTTAATTAGCTCTTGCTTGTTATCTTCATCATGTGAGGAAACTGTTTTTTCAAAAGTTATAATTTTAGCCAAAACTTCCTTCCCTTTAAAAATTTCATTATAAGAATCATCATTTTTTTTGCTTTCATAGATTGAATGTAAGGTGAATGCAGTTTGTCCACCATTTATTATTTGAGGATTCTTAATATGAAGTTGTGCTTTGTTTTTTTTGCCGATTCTTTCATTAAAGTATGTTTCGTCCGATAGTATTGTAAGACCATTATTGTATAGTGCAAATTCATTTGATGCATTCTCAATTAGTGTTTTGCTAATTTCCAAATTTAGACTTCCTTTTTCCAATGCTAAGAAACTTCTTGGATTATACTTTAGAATTGAGTTTTTATATCTGTTTATAAGTTTAGCAATTTCTATTGTAGGTATAAATAAAATTGTAATTAAACAGTTTCCATTTTTTGTCTCAACATTGTAATTTAATCTGCCTCCAGCACTTTTATCTGATAGATTAATTTGTATGTTTAAACTTACATTGTCAAAACTTGTACCAGTAATTACAGGAAATAACAATTCATTATAACATTTCTTAAAATCAAAAACTTCAACTGGCAGATTATCTGTTAGAAGCTTTAACTTTGAATTTGGTACTTTTCCTAAATTTGCTAAAACAATAACTTTATACTTATATCTTCCTATGTTTTCGAGTTCTTGGATATTTCTAATAAGTCTTAAAATTTTTCCGTTAAACTTCGTTCCATTTTCATAAAATTCTTCTCCACTAAGAACTTTTCTAATTTCCATTGACAATATTTCTTTTAATTCAATTTCTTTCTCTTGAAAATTCTTTTCAGATGTACGAAACTTTGATTGAATTAAATAAATATTAAAATTTTTTCTGTCTATATAATAGCCATCAATTCCTGCATCATTTATACCGTCAGTTATAAATATCTCTCTATTTTCAAAATCAACGATATTGAATTTTACTTTTAAGTATAAATGTATAAAGGCTTTCGAGCGAGCATAATTAATCTTTTCTTTATCTTCGATATTTGGATTGTAAGATTTGTTTTTAGGCGGTGCAGATTTTCTAATCTGGTCTAATACTTTTAACAGAGTACTATAAAGGTTCATATACTTTTTATTGTTTGAGAATTGTTCGTAACACAAATATATATTTTAATAAAAACAAGAAATCTGAATTTTGATCTAAACTTTCCATTATCAAGATTATCAACAAAACTAACAAAAAGTTACCATTATGTAACTTTTATAGTATATTTGCAAAAGTTACGAACAAGTAAGTTTTGAAAAAAGGAAAAGAAATAAAAATTCATTATTGGTTGGATGGTGGTTATCCTTATAGCGTTTGGAGGTTAGAAGGCTTGATGTATAATAAAAACATTAGGGAGGCATTAGAGCGTTTTAAACCACAATTTAGTGATAGGGTACATACCAAAGGAACTGAAAAAGAATATACATCAAGGGTTTTAAATTATTGGGAAAACTTAGGAATAATTGATAAACGACCAACTGGTAAAGGTTGGCGTAAATACGCATTTTTAGATTTTGTTTGGATGGATATTATTCAAGAATTAAGAAGGTTTGGCTTTTCAAATGAAAAAATAAAATACGCTTACGATAAACTTTCAGAGGGTAATACTATTCCTTTAGCAAAGCAGTATTTTTTCAATTTTTATGCTACACTTGTTATGGCTAAACTCCCTGTTTATGTATTGGTTTTTAGTAACGGCAATATTGATTTTGGCACTTTCCACGAAATTAAATATACTGCTGAATTTTCTAAATTAGAAAATCATATTCAAATTTATTTAAATCCAATTGTACTAAAACACATAAAAGGTGGTATTTCTAAATTACCAGAAGCAGATGCCTTTTCAGACTTATCAAAAGAAGAAAATGAAGTTATAGATCAAATTCGATCTGGAAAATACGCTGGTGTTAATGTGAAAATGAAAGAGGGTAAAATCAATTACATTGAGAGTGAAGAACAATTGTTATCAAATGAAAATATTGTAGATGTTTTAAAACAAGAAAAATATCAAGACATAGCAATTAAAAATATTGATGGTAAAGTTAGCTCTATAAAAAGAACAATAAAGAAAAAGATTGAAGAGAAAAATAAAAAAAAGTGATGGTAAACAGCCACACCATTTCAAACTGATAAACTGACTGCTAAAAACCAGAGGTTTATCGAATGGCAATAAATGTTAAGCTTAAAAAAGTGTAAACAAATTTTAAATCAAAACGAAAATAATTATTCAGAAGAACAGGTAAATAAAATTAGGCTATTTCTATACAACATTGCAGAAATGGACTACAAGCTGTTTAAGCAAAAATTGGACTAATGAAAAATGTTATAATCTATACCAGGGTAAGTACAGATGAACAAGCAGACAAAGGTTTTAGCTTGCAGCATCAAATAGATGTACTTGAAAAATATTGTGCATTAAAAGGTTATAACATAGTAAAACATTATCAAGAAGATTATTCTGCTAAAAATTTTGATAGACCTGCATTTAAAAAGTTAATGGAATTTATAAAGGCTAACAAAAAGCACGTTGATATATTGCTGTTTACTAAATGGGATAGATTTTCCAGAAACATTGAGGAATCGTACAGTACTATACGAAAGTTGAAAGCATTAGGTGTTGAAGTAAATGCAATGGAGCAACCTTTAGATTTAAGCCAACCAGATAACAAAGTAATGTTAGCTCTTTATTTGGCAATTCCAGAAGTTGAAAACGATAAAAATTCTATACGCACTACCGGTGGAATGAGAAGAGCGCAAAAAGAAGGTTGTTGGATGGGTAAAGCTGCTTATGGTTATGATAATTGCAGAACTCCAGATGGAAAAGCAACAATTGTACCTAATGATAAAGCAAAGCACGTTTTAGAAGCCTTTGAAACTTTTATATGCTGTTGAAGAATTGAGACGTGAAGTGTATGCAAAAGGAATGAAGATAAAGAAGCAGCAATTTTACAACTTAATACAGAATGTAGGTTATACAGGTAAAATAAAAATTAAAGCCTATGGCAAAGATGGTGAACAAATTGTTGAAGGTTTACATGATGCAATAATTACGATTGACATATTTAATGCCGTACAAGCTGTTTTAAAAGGAAAAAAAAGAATACAGGCTAAACCAACTAAACGAAATGAAATGCTGCCACTACGTGGCTTTTTAGCTTGTGATTGTTGTGGCAACAATTTAACTGGTAGTGCTTCAACTGGTAGAGGTGGAAAAAAGCATTATTACTACCATTGTCAAAATGGATGTAAAGAAAGATTTAAAGCACCAGAAGCCAATGAAGCATTTATAAACCTGCTATCTGATATAAGCATAAAGCAAGAAGTAAGTAAACTGTACTTTGAAATTATTAAAGATGTGTTTAATAAAAATGAAGTTAATAAAGACAAACAAATTGAAGATATTGAAAAAGAAGTTAATAAATTTAAAAGTCGGTTAGATAGTGCAGAAGATAATTATTTAGATGGGAACATTGAACAGCTTACTTACGATAATATGAAGCAACGTTTAGATGGCAGAATAAGTAACCTTATTGGTGACTTAACAGAACTAAAAGCAATGGACACTAACTTTACAAAATATCTAAGATTTGGATTAAACTTCTTAGAGAAAGTTGATTTGCATTATAAGGTAGCCAACTTGCGTTTAAAGCAGAAAATAATCGGTTCGATATTTCCAGAAAAATTGATATTTTCAGAAAACAAATATCGAACCACTAAATTTAATGAAATTTTACACTTAATTAGTTCAAATACAGCAAGTTACAACCCATATAAACTAAAAAAGGTCGGCATTACTACCGACCTGTCTATTAAAGCTCCCCCTCCAGGACTCGAACCTGGGACCTATTGATTAACAGTCAACCGCTCTAACCAACTGAGCTAAGGAGGAAT
>ENA-ORXT01001957-ORXT01001957.1-marine-metagenome-genome-assembly--contig:-NODE-1957-length-25986-cov-29.737350_pt1 | contig 25986 bp, 16 predicted proteins | sample MGYA00237868_ERZ511482 | MGnify/ENA metagenome assembly ERZ511482
GTTGACTGAAAGAAGTAGAGATATTATTAAGGTTAGTTGTTTCATTATAATACGGCTTATGAAAATATCTAAGCTAAGAAAACATTATCATTCTACATAAATAATATAGTTGATTTACCTATTGCTTAACGTATAGCAATACTCATAAAAGATAATCAATCATTTTATTTTGATATTTATGAAAGGTTTCATTTCCATATAAGTATCTTTCATATCATCATCCCAATCCGATAATATTACATCTGAAATCATGATTAAATTGACTTGCTCTGAGTTTAAACCATACTTAACAGAAAGGTATCGTTTTAAAACAATTTGATACCAATCAGAACCTAAGTCATGAGAAAGGACTGCATTCTTTAATATATCAAGATATCTACCAGCTTCAATAGAATTGTGATGGATCACCATGGCTGCAACGCTTTCGTTATCTTCTCCAACTAAACTTCTTCCTGGGTATCTACCATATTTGTGGATTATAGAATCTATTTCGTGAAGATGTATGGAATCAATTCTCTGTGCAATCTTTAGATTTCTTTCGTAAAAACCGTCTTTCCTGATCCTTTGATCTTCATATTTTATTCTTTTTATTGTATTTAATAATGTGCTATCAATATTAGCTTCTGTAATTTTTTTTTTACTCTTTTGACTCTCTTTGTATTTATCGATATCCGATTGAGAGCAAGAATTTGCTATTAAAGGAAAGGATTTCTTAGCATATATTAAAAATGTATTTGGCGGAGGTTTAATCCCTTGACTTATAGCTTGTTTTTCACACATCACAAGCCTACACAATGTTGTTTTATCACAAGTAATTGAAATATTTAGATAATAATCTGTTGAATCAATATTACCTTCTTTAAAATATATAGAGGCAAGTACATATGAGGATACACTTAAACATTCTGGTGAAGACTCTAATTTATTTATAAGCCTTGATTTATCATTCTGCCCATGGCATTGAATAGTCGAATAAAAAAGAATACAAAAAAGTAAAACTCTCATGACTGTAGTTTTAAAATCAGAAAAGATAACCATATCAATAAATACACATTACAACTATTATTAGATGCATTCTATGGCTTTTATGACGTAAAATCTGAGTATTTATATCCTTACTAAAGTGCAATAAAACCTACCACCTTAAATCTCGCCATGCCGTCTGCTGTTTCACACTCAGAAAAGACCAACATAGAATACGCGTCTTTTTATTACCAAGTACAATATCTACAACTTTTATCTCTCCACAATCAAGCTTTTCTAACTCTGACCTTAACGGATCGAGATGCTTTATATTAGAGACTAATGTCGTAAACCAGTAACATGAAGAGGCATATACTTTACTCTCTCTGATCATCTTACGGATAAATACATACTCGCCGCCATCACACCATAATTCTGATGCTGTACCTCCAAAATTATTTTTTGTTTGTGGTGTCTTTGGATTAAGATTTTGATTCTTTCTTGTAGAAGCAGCCATGGCTTCCTCCGCTGAGCTGAAGAATGGCGGATTACACATCGTAAAATCAAAGTAGTCATCAGCGCTTATAATATTTCTGAATATAGAATGCTTATCCTCTTGCAACCTAAGTTCTACCTTACTTGATAAATTAGAATTCTTACTTACAATCTCCTGAGCTGATTGTAAAGCAGTCTTATCTATATCTGACCCTACCATAGACCAACCATAATCTACAGCTGCCACTATAGGATAGATGCAACTTGCTCCTGTCCCTATATCTATGCCATTGATATTTTCAGGCTTTACAGTTTTGTTATTATTACTGACAGCAAGTAAGTCAGCTATATGATGGACATACTCTGCTCTACCTGGCACTCCAGGGCACAGGTATCCTTCTGGAATATCCCAGAATTTGAGATTATAGAACTTATATAACAAGGCCTTATTCAATGCTTTGACAGCCTGATCATCATGGAATGGTATAGACAATCTTCCTGATTTCGCCATGTGCACATAAGCTTTAAGTTCAGGATTACAATCTACTAATTCTACGAAGTTATAGGTCCCGTGATGCTTACTCTTCGGATGCAGTCCAGATTTATTCTTTGCCATTATAGTCGACTTAGATTCTATTGATACGGACTTTTTTAGTCTTCAGTTTCTGATTGTCTAAGGTCTCCATGATATGGTAGAAATGCTTTTTCTTAACGGCAATAAATGCACAATCAACTTTAAGTTCTATTAGTCCAATATCTGAAGATTCTAAGCCTGCTTGCTTGATGAACATACCGGCGATATCGCCTTTAGATATTTTGTCTTTTCGGCCTCCTGATATGAATAAAGTTATCCATCCTGTCTTCTCAGGCAACTCATGTCGTGTCAGATCTTCGATCTCTTCTGTATTTATAAATTCTGGCAAGATCTCTTGCTCCCAGTGCAATACATAGGCCGTCCCATCACTGTGCATACGAGCAGTACGACCATTCCGATGAGTAAACTCTTCTGCTCTTAAGGGAAGATGGTAATGTATTATATATTGAATCTCAGGTACGTCGATTCCTCTGGCTGCAAGATCCGTAGCTATAAGAATTCTGTAAGTTCCATTTCTAAATTTGATCAATGCCCGCTCTCTATCTTTCTGCTCCATGCCTCCATAGAAGCAACCGTGCTCTACCCCATTATTATCTAAGAACTCACTGACTCGCGATATACTTTCTTTGAAATTGCAAAAGATAATACATGGCTTAGCTTCTAAGTGACATAACGCATTGAGCAAAGTTCCTAACTTATCTTTGTCAGGAGAGACTATTCTTTTGACGGATAGCTCAGCGACACCATCTGTCAGATAATTAATAATCTCTGGCTTATCAAATTTTACAAATTGTGGAACTTCTATACCTTTAGTCGCAGATGTAAGTACAGTCTTTTCTATACCCGATAAGACATGGCATATTTCTGACATCTCATCTTCAAAACCGACCTCCAATGATTTATCAAATTCATCCAACACTAATGTCTTGATATGCCTTATATCGAAGGTCTCCCTTCTCAGGTGATCTGCCAATCTTCCTGGAGTCGCTATTATTATAGCAGGTGTATGATTCAGATCTTGTCTGTCCTTACTAAAATTACGACCACCATAGAATGCATTAATCTTATAGCCACTTCCCATATTCCTTGCGACTTGTTCTATCTGAAGGACGAGCTCTCGTGATGGCGCTATGATTATGGTCTGTACAGCGTAGGTACTCGGATTCAGTTCTTCTATTATCGGTAATAAGAACGCTAAGGTCTTTCCTGTCCCAGTCGGTGATAACAACATTACAGAAGGACAGCTTTTAATAGCCAGTACTGATTCTTCTTGCATCTCTGTCAAGGCCTTTATACCTAACTTAGATAACATTTCTTTCTGGGTCTTTACTTCACTGCTCATATGACAAAGGTATCATAATTAAGTATCTTGAAATAAGATGATATATAGAATTAGCTATAATCTAATAACGCATAGTTGTGCCATCTGGAACCTGCTGACCTTGTATAGAGTATAAGAACATACACTTCATAATTTAAAGTAGATAAGGCATGGCTATTTAATATTTTCTACAAATAGAGAAATTGCTTTATTACATTTGAAGATTGTATAGATTACAAAATTCAAAAGCTAATTTTACTTCCCATAAAGTAATTAATATAGATGAGTTGGATATATTTTATTGACCTTTTCGGAACTGGTGTTTTCGCCATATCAGGAGTACTGACTGCTATCGAGAAGAGGTTCGACCTTGTAGGTTCTTTAGTCATCGGATTTGTAACTGCGATAGGTGGAGGGACTATTAGAGATTTAATGATAGGTAGATTTCCTGTGGGGTGGTTGACAGATAGATCATACTTTGTAACTATTCTCATGGCATTTATGATAGCTTATTTTCTGCAACCGCTTGTTATAAAACTGAAAAGAAGCATGTTCATATTCGATACTATAGGTATTGGATTATTTACAATATTAGGGATACAGATATCGCTTTCATATGGAATCAATGTTGAAAATGCTTTGATATTAGGTGTTGTCTCTGCATGCTTTGGTGGTGTCATTAGAGATGTGTTGACTAATGAGATTCCTCTTATTTTCAGGAAAGAGATATATGCTACAGCCTGCATAATCGGTGGTATTATCTACCTCATATTACATCATGTTAATCTACAAGAAGACATAAGTATCATACTTTCTATATGCACTGTAATACTGATACGATACTTCTCAGTGAAGTATAAGTGGGGACTTAATTTCCATAAGTAAATAACAAAAAATCTGGAATATCTATAAAGCGATATAGATTTTAGAAGCACTGTAATCAATCAGGACATCATCTATAGGTAATTGATCTAAGCTTAATATACCATCTATTTTGATACCTAACTCATCTGAGAATTTACTTAGATCTGTCACAGCCAATTCAAGATCAAGAATGGAAAGTTTAGATATTTTTACTTTCGATACTTTTACAATATCACATGATGCCCCCGTGCTGCTCGCTGTAAGAATATTACTCTGCTTAGATGTATGCTCAAAAAGACCATCATATATCTCACTTACAGATCTATCAACAAACGATGTAGTAGCCCCGGAATCAAGTATAAAATTTAAGCTTTGTCCAGACAATGTTATAGGAACGACTATTATATCATCTACAAGTCGCATATCAGCAGATATATACTGATCGCTATTTAGTTGGCTTAGATTATATCGAGGAAGCACCTGAATAACATTACGCTCATTATCGATATGTAACAGCTCTGAGCTAAATAATTGTGCTCCAATAATACCTAACAATTTAATATTAGGTTCTCTTTCTAATTGGCTAAGGTCTTGTGCATAAGCATCGATGTCTTCAAATGAAAACTGACCTATAGATAAAGCCTCCACTTTGTGCTCTGACATAGATGTTGTTCCACTTACAGTATTGAAAGTAACGGCATCATGATCTGCTCGCCTATTAAGAATCAAAGCATCAGCTCCGGTATCGAAAATTAAGTAACCATCATCACCATCCACATTTGCTTTTATAAGCATTAGACCATCAGACTTAACAAATGGAATCTTAACAGCAGTAGCTGATGATATCAAGCCATTTGAACTTAATGTCAACAAGAGAATAAAAAACAATATTTTATTAAATGTATAATTCACTGATTATCAATACAATTTGATGTTTTACTCTTTAAAAGTATAAACAAATCGACTGATAAGCAAGGATTGGGTAACATTAAGTTAACATTGGAGACACATTAACCTAACTTACTCTAAACATTTACGTAACTTAGTGGTGATTTTGAATCTTAAGAATGGAAAATAAAAAAGTCCTGTCAGCAGACACTGACAGGACAAATTCATTCCGAAGAATGGAAAAATTGCATCATTTAATGGCTCTTTCTACAGAGACCATTTCTTATATCTTAAAATATATTATAGCTAAAGCTTAACGACATCGCAGTATTAGGCGACAATCTTGAAAACAACTGATCATCAGTTCCAAAAGATTGGAATACAGACTCTCGGTCACTTGATAGTAGGTTATCGACCTTGAACCTCAACTTCATTCTATCTACATTACCGAATGTGTAACTCCCTGATAAATTTAAACTATGAAATGGCTTCATAAATACATCAGGTCTATCTGCGATACCGACAAACTGTAAAGTCTCTCCTTTAACATTATAGAATGTCCCGATTTCGATATTGTTACTTCTCGTTCTGTAAGAAAGTCCTGCATTGATAATATAAGGTGCTTGACCTGCCATGACTCTGGTGTTAGATACTTCCTCACCTACTCGTGCATTATTGACACGAGAGGTATATTCCGTTTCACTCATATCTATCTTAGAAGACGCTAATGTGATATTACCATTTACACCAAGATTACCTAACCTTGATTCAAAATCTCCTAAGTACTTCATAAACTCAAGCTCTACACCTATAACCTGACCGTTACCTACATTACGAGGCTGAAAATTGTTAGTAGCTTGTACATATTGTACGATCTCTATAGGATTAATAAATGACTTATAGAATCCGCTCACAGATATGCTCTGCCCTCTTGAACTAAAGTATTCTAATCTAAGGTCATAGTTATAGATGTCTGTACTTCTTAGATTACCATCCCAAATCTGTGTACCCGTAGCTACATCTATATCAGGAAAAAAACCACCTATAAATGTACGACCTGATAATGGATCTATAATCGTAGCAAATGATGATTCCTTAAATGAAGGTCTCGCTATTGTCTTAGCAAAAGAAGATCTTACATTCATCTCATCATTTACAGCATATATTAAATTAGCTGTGGGAAAGAAATCTAAATCATCAAGTACTCTTATGTTATTGTACGTTTCTCTTGCTTGATTTACTCCAGAATAATTCTGCTTAAAATCTTCTACCCTTAATCCAACAACTAATTTGATATCCTTGACAGGTTCAAATTCATTAGAAGCGTAAGCACTAATTGTTGTAACATCTGACTCATAAGAATTAGCATTGAAAGGGATAAACTGTGGCTCATAATATAAGCCCCCTAAGTTTTCTGAACTGAAGAAATTTTCCTCAGAGAATAAAGAATTCACATCAGCAGTTACTTCTGTGCTTCCCGTGAAAACAGCAAAATTTTGGATTTCATAATCTCTATTCTTAAATGTATATCCACCTCCAACTTTTAGCTTTGCCTTATTACCAGCAAACATATAATTGTTACTTAAGTCTAATCTACTTGAGAGACTTTGCTCTTCTAAGTATCTCCATATTCTTTGCGGTACTCCTGATTCTGTACCTATTGATAACTTTCCACCATCATTTCTAACTCTTGTAAATCTAATATCAGGATCTGTTATCTGTGATAAGGTAGGAGATACTTTCCAGTCTATAGAATACTTACCTTGAGACAATGCATGTGATCCACTTAGTAATGCATTAGTTACAGATCTCTGACTATACTCTAAGTTATGTTGAGTAGCTGTAAAATTAGATCCTTGGTCTGAGCCTGTGTAATCAAATAATCCAGCAGTAGATTCTCCATTCTGAAGTCTCATCAGATTTAGAGAAAATCTATTGGCTTTCTTCTTATAAGAAAGACCCGCCATACCAGCAATTAAAACATTATTAGTTCCATAATCTCCAACTTGAGATTCTCTTTGATCTAATTCTAATATATCACTCGTATTGCCTTTTCCATATCTCTGGAAGATAGCACCTTCATAGAAATCTGTAGAATTCTTATAAGAAACATTAAAAGTATAACCCAATGATCCATCACCTGTATTGATCTGATCACCCAAAGAGAGACCTAAGCTATAGTCCATCAGAGAACTACTTCTTAATGCGCCTAATTGAGGATTAAAGTCACCCAATATATTAGAAAACTCAGTTCCTTTTTCAGGATCTATTAACAGAGCCACTCTATTAGGAATATTCGTTCTTCTACCTGTAGGAATCGCTCGCGTTCCGTCATCAAAACCTAAAAAATCAGATCCGCCACCTTCATAAGTCAAGTAGTTACTATTAAAGTGCATAGAAGGATTGTAACTCATGCCAATTGAGATAGATGCATTCTTCTCATCTGGAAAATCCTTAGTATTAATATCTACTATTCCACCTGTAAAATCAGCAGGAAGATCAGCTGTAAATGACTTAAGTACAATGATGTTATCGATTATGCTTGTAGGAAATAGATCCATCTGAATAGTGTTTCTATCAGGGTCTAATCCTGGGATATCCATACCATTAAGAATAGACTTAGTATATCTATCACCTAATCCTCTTACATAGACATATTTACCACCTTCTACAGAAACTCCAGAAACTCTTTTTACCGCGGCAGCTGCATCAGAATCACCTATTTTCTTAAAGCTTGCTGATGATATACCATCTAATAAGTTAGTAGACTTTCTCCTGATTGTTGCAAGAGCAACCTCGGTATTACGGGCTTGCTTAGCAGTAATAACGACCTCTTCTATAACTTGTGACTCTTCCGCTATAGTCGCATCTAATGTAGTTACTTCTCCAGCCGTCACAACAACATCACTTATTGTGGTAGATGTATATCCTATGAAGCTATAAGTAAGTGAATAAGTGCCTGGCGCTACATCTATTGAGTAAGCTCCATCTAAGTCAGTTGTCGTTCCAGAACCATTCTCTACTAAAACGTTACCAAAGAGAATAGGTTCTCCGTTGCCTTCATCATAGATGTAACCTCTGATCGTGCCTGTCTGAGCAAAAGCAGAAAATGAAACCATCATAAAAACAAAAAAAATGCAATTTTTCATATTGTTGTTATTGTCAAAAATAAAGTCGTATCGTACTATTAGTAAACTATTAAAATCCTGTAAGTAAGCCTTCTGCATCCGCAAGCGTCCAAGAACTGAATACAGTCACATCAGCTCCTACAGTAGGAGTTGTTACAATAGTTGCACTTGCTGGATTAGCACTGAATGCATTTAAAGTCCCCTTATCTACAAATATGTCTGTCACTTGTAGATTACCTTCAGTAAGGTGTGATGTATTAAATTCTAAATCTGCGAATACTATAGAACCATTTGTATAATTAGTAGACTCTGGGTCACCACTTAATTCAAAATCTGAATCATTAGAATAATTGAAGAAATAACATGATTCTATATTACATGTTACGGCATCTCTCATATCTGCATATTCTCCGCCGCCTGTACCTGCATCATTCCATCCTTTAAGGCTACCATTTCTGAAAGTATAGGTTCCAGTTCCTGATCCCTCAGGACCGTCAAACTCTAATGAGTGATCTGACTCAGAACCTGCAATTCCTATAAAGTTATCTACTATACCTGCATAAGCTTGATCAGCATCAAAAGCATCATCACCTTGATTGTATACTAACAAGTTAGTACAGTTGACTGTACCACCGAAAAATTCTATTCCGTCATCTACATTGGAAGCAACTTCGACATAATCTATAACTGTACCTGATCCAACGCCACCTAATGTCAATCCATTAATCTCATTACCCTCTCCAATATCTGTACCTCCATGTCTTATAGACACATATCTTAGAACGCCTGAATTGTCAGATGCATCAGTACCACCATATAGTCCATTCTGATCAGATGGCGGGATTCCTTCTATTTGCACAGAAGCTGCATCTGCAGATATAGGTGCATTACCGAGTATGATAACACCTCCCCACAATCCATTTAATGTTCTATCTAAGTTTGGACTTTGTACTTCTCCAGATTCAATCTGATCAGCTACTGAAGTAAATATGATTGGTAATTCTCTTGTGCCTTCTGCCATTATTTTACCACCTCTGGCGATAATTAATGCAGTTGCATTTTCTTCTGCACCCGCTTCTCCTTTTATTATTGTTCCTGCCTGGATTGTCAATGTAGCACCTGATTCTACTGTTATTCTACCTTTAAGAATCCAGTTTTTATCAGATGTCCAAGTCGTATTGGAAGTTATATTAGATGTAACGTTTTCTGAAGTCTCCTCTCCTCCTACTGATACACATGTACAATCTATAGTCAGAATCTCTCCTGCTGGGCAAATAATAGAGCAATCATCATCTCCACAAGAAGAGATAAGTGTAGATACTAAAACTAAAATTGTAAATAAATTAAGAATACTTTTCATAGTGTGTTTGTTGTAAGTTCGATTAAGAAATTGATTGCAATTTTTCTTCTCCGAATTATATCACAAATGTATATCACCACTATAAACGCATTATGAATACTGTGTTATCTAATCATTAATTGGATTGAGCCATTCATTAACATTCGCTTAATATTCGATGGCTATTACAATCAATTCTAATTCACTGATTATCTGAATATTACATATTTGCAATAATCAATAGCTAAGTTTTCGATATAAACACTATGCTTATAGCCTTAGATCGAAACAATATTTCTATCTACCTTACTTTATGAAATACAACACCTTGCTCTATCAAGCCATAATTGATCTATAGTTCTCACTTCTTGGTGTAAGGATATCGTATAACTGTAAAACCTTAACTTGCAATACAATCAATAAATCATAAAGTCTTGAACTACATAATTGCAGTATTACTTCAGATCATATTATATTCACTACTGTGGCTGTATGATGAATACTTAGGGCTATTGGTCTGCCTTATTATAAGTGTTATATCTGGTGGGATTCTACTTTTCTCCCTCATTGCAGAAATGGTAGAAAAATCTAAAGTACCCAAAAGCTATTTTATATGGATGATCATCTTCTGCATAGTCCCGGTAGTGGTCGCTATATTTTTCAGTTTTGTCTATGAGGGAAACTTTGATTGGCTTCGATAATTACTATAAAAAACAAATTGTTCTAAATAAAAAGAGCCACAACATGAATATCATGATGTGGCTCTGGGGGATTATAATCAACAATACTATTTCTTAATCAATAACTTACCTGTCTGAGCTTGGTCTGCTATCCTTATCTTATAGAGATACATTCCTGAATCTACATTTGATAAGTTAATCTGAGATTCATTATTACTATCGATAACAACTCTTCCTGTGATATCCATTATCTGAATATTGTAATCTCCTGATATATTTGTATTATTCATATCAAAGACAACAAGATTAGATGCTGGATTAGGATACACATTAATACCAAGGTTCTCTAATACTGGCGTTGTTCCTGTTCCTATTTGATTCTTGATTTCTCCATCTATCAATAGGAGTCCATAGTTCTCGCTTACTATCCAAGAGTTCTTTTCTTCTGATATGTCGAATAGACCAGCAAGCGTTCCATTCTGAATCGCTTCAAATTCTATTGTTAATATCGGAGTCCTTGATGTTATCATCTCAGATTGTCCATCACCATTATAGTTAAGAATAACAATCTTGTCATCACCATCAAAACTCCAACTGATCTCACCGAATGCATCCGTAGAACTCACACTTCTTATACTTAAGAAATCAGTATCAAAATCTAAATGTAACTCAGCACCTAATGAGCTAATGTCTCTTTCGATAAATAAAGGAATAGAATAATTCTGTCCTGCATTAATAATCGTATCCTTTATAATAATCCTCTCTGTCGCATCTATAACAATGTCAGAAGATAATACTGCTGTATCATCAACATCACCTGGCTTTAGTGCAACATAGTGCCCTTTAGGCTCTAAGCCTGATTCTGTCGCAGAAGTCATATCTACGAAAGTCCATGCAGAACTCAGCTGATCATCGATTCCCAAGATTACTTTTCTTACAGCTGATAGGTCAGAATTAGTTATAGACTGGTCATCATTTATATCTCCAGCCATTAATTGAAATTCATCAAAATCTTTAATCCCTAACTGATGTGCTTGCATAAGGATCAAGTCAAGTATATTTAATCCGTTAATAGCAGCATCGGGTTTACTTGGATCTACACTACCATCTGTGTATACAAGACCTTGCGCATTAGTCATACTGAATCCATCGACATCGACATCAGGGACTGGTCTATTATTTAAGGTATTGACTGTGACTAACATACCGAATGTACTTAGGTCAATCGTTATCTTCTGAGTATAATTCCAAGACAAGCCAATAATATCAGTTCTTGCTGCCGTCCATTCTCTATCCATAATCAAAGTCTCCTGAGTCAAATCACTCACGAAGTCTACATAAGATAGTGTATAGAATTGAGCATCTCCATAGAAATTAGGCCTCGCATCTAATGAGTCAACCATAGAAGCAGTGATTAATTCGCTTGGCTTAATTCTATGATCAGCGATATTGAGATCATTAGGCCACTCTACATCATCCGAGAATGTATGACCTGATGCACAATCACCATCTGGCGCTGATCTAGGAAGTGTATCACAGATGTATTCATCAGCTTGTACATAGTTTCTAATAACTTGATCTCCTGTATACACATTTGCAGTTAACCAATCGAGAACAGTCCATCTACGTATTACCTTATACCAACCTAAAGCTGCATCTACTATAAAAACATTATCCTCATAAGTCTCTAATATATTAGGACAACCTGTCTGAGAATATGTCGGATAGACATCTCCATTCTCAATTCCAGCAAGTGTAAGCAATGCATCTGGAGAAAGCATTGCACCTACTTCAGAAATATTATTTATAGCAACATTGACATCTAATAAGGCAGTAGGAAAAAGAATATCATTTTCATCAATAACACAATCATTATCATTTAAGACTAATGTTGTAAAACAAGAATTGACATTATTACTCTCATCTTTCACATTCATAACAACAGTAATCTCGCCATTAGAATCAGCATTAACTAAATTAAACTCTTTGGAAGTCGTCCCATCATCATATGTAAGTAACAAGTCATTGCCCGATGTACAGTTATCATAACTTCCGCTATCGAATGCATCTATAGACAAGGTCACACTACCATTAGTCGTAGAAGCTATTACTTGATTATCGCATATTGCAATTGGAGGTGTTGTATCATTTATACAGTCTGAAGCTTGACCAATCGTAACAGAACCTGAACGTAATTCTACATTAATATTCTGTCCGTTATTATCACCGACTTCTACAGTCGTCGGACCATTATCGAGTATTTGTACAATTGAAGATTGGCCATTACTCCCGATTACATCAAAGCATACTTCAAAGACTGATGATCCATCAGGTAAGGTAGCTGAATTTAGACCTGTATTATCAAACCAAGCGAACCTTAGCTCACTATCAGATGAATTATTGAATGCACTACTACTCATACCTTGTAATGCATAAGACTGTGTATTCTTATACTGTAGTACTTGAGCGTTCCAAGTTACTGTCCCCTGAATAGACCCTACGCCATTAAATCCATCAGCTAACAGAGGTACACATACGACATCGTTCTCATTGGCAATAACATTAGGAAATCTCAAACTTAAGTCTGAAGAACCATTAGAACCATTGATTAACCTTAAGTTAATTATGCAAAAATCTCTGTTGTTACTTTCATCCCATACATACATACCAACTGAAATTACGGCTTCGTCCATACCATTCAAGTCAGCTTCAGTAAAAACTCTTACCGAAGAGTTTATAGCATTATTGAAAGAAGGATCGGAAGAAGGTGATATGTCGTCAAAAGTATATCTAAGATCATTGGCATCAGTACAGTTATCGAAACTTCCAATATTAAAATCTTTAGCATACAATTCTACTTGACCATTAGTTAGAAGGGCTGTAGACAAGTTAATACAATAAGGCGTAGGTGCTTCAAGGTCATCAGCAATATCTGACACTGTAAAGGTAGATGTTATAGATCTCACATTACCACAATTATCTATCGCTTTCCAGACTACACTATGGGTACCTACAGGATTTACTATATTACTTGGTACATTAAAAACAAATGGACTACCATTAACAGAAGTACCAGAAGTTGTATAATCTTCAGTAAGATCACTATCTACATCTAATGAAATCTCCCAAGATAAATTCTTATCAACACAACCTACATCAGTTGCAGTTGCAGATAGGTTATAGCCACTTGTTTGGCAGCCAGATATAACCTGATTAGTTACAGTCACAACAGGAGGCTCATTATCCAATAACCTTAATACCGTCGTATGGCTAAATAATCCCTCCCCAGTAGTAGAGTTAAAATTACACCAATCAATCACAGTATAATTTACAAGCATCTTAAGACATTCGGCATCAACTATTACTAGTGTTTCTGTATCCATACTAAATCCAATAACAGAACAAACCCTGTCAGGAAATATTGGATCTTCTATCTTAAAATCTAGACAGTTATAATCTTTATCAGAAGGCCAAGTAATTTCTGACTCCAATAATGCTGTATTACCTGATCCTATATATATTCTCTGAGTACAATTAGTATTATCATTAATGTACCATTCTCTCTCTACAACACCTGTATTACAAGCTGTGAGATATTTTTCACTAAAAGTTTCTCCTTGATATACGAAACTATCATCTAAGTCACCATCATTATTCTCATCATAACCTAATACATCTGAATAAGCAGCAACACATCCTTGATCTAAAGTCGCTTGACCTAACACCGTTTCTATTGTAATAGCATTATTAATATCTGTTGTACAATCTACTATGATATCTTCAGGACAACTTAATGATCCGCTTGGATTTTTCAATTCAACTAATATCGTAGTAAAGACCTCGTTCCAATTGCCGTATTGATCAGTAACTCTCAATGATACAGTATTAAGACCTATGTCAGAACAATCAAACTCATAGAAATCTGGCTCAAAAACTAAGGCATCTATAGGAGTACAATTATCATAAGAACCATTATCAATATTTGCTATGAATACCTTAGCGCTATATTCATCTGTTAGAGAAACAACTATATTCTGCTGCGTAACCACTGTTGGAGGTGTGTTATCCTCTATAGATAAAACCCCAAAGCAAGAATTACCAGTTTCAGAATCGCTTACAGTATATTGCATATTACCTATATCAGTACATGTAACTACAGAAGGCGTTACACTAATAGTGCTGTAATCATAAGGACCTCCAGACAATACCATCTGAGGTGTAATCTGTGTATCACCACCAAATTGACTTAATGATACATTAACGGTCGCATTACAGACGAGTGATCCGTTACCAGTTCCACTCCCATCACATACTCCAATTATATCTTCTACAGTTATATTACCCCAGCAAGAATTACCAGTAACTGCATCTGTAGCAGTATATGTGATCGTCTGACCGTCATTACTACAACCTACTTTAGAAGGAGAAACGCTAATACTCGTATAATCATAAGGACCTCCTTCCAGCACCATATCTGGTAATAATAAAACGACTTTAGAATTTCCTATACTTACATTGAAATTATCGTTACAAATTAGTGTTGTATTTGAACTACAATCAGGGCCAGCAATCTGAGCCACATAAGTATTAGTACAATACTCTCTGAGATTAAGATCAAAATCAAAGATCTCTATCGGAAAAGCATCTGAACCATAGATGCTAAATCCGCTCGACTGACAGAGAGGACCTGAAGCTCTTAACCTTAGCGTAAAAAGTAATGCATTATCAGGTAAGGTAACCTCTGTCACACCTGACCAAGACAGCCTTAAAGCACCGAATAAATTGGGGTCACCATATGCTATATTACTTTGAGAAAAACCTACAATTGATGTATTAATGTTTTCGACAGATTCTACTGGAAACATGAAATCATCCCAATGAATTGCAAATTGCATACCTGCAATATTATTAAAATCAGATACTCTGATATCAACGTCAATTAAATCATTAACAGCTACCTGTCCTCCTGTGTTGGAGAAATTAAATTGTACAGGTTGCGCAAACATAATAACTGAAAAAAGTAAAAATAAAATGGAAGTATAAATGTGTTTCATAATTTTTGATATTATAAAATGATTAATGTGAAAAAAAAATCTACCAGTTAGGATAATAGCTTACGCTAAATTGTAAACTGAGAAGATCACTTTTAGATTGATAAAAAGTCGATTCTTTGAGATAATTATTTGGATTATATATATATGTTCCTAAAATTCCTATTGAAAAATTACCAAGGTCATAATCAACACCTAACCCTGCTCTATATCTTATGAACTGATCGCTTGTGTATGGATTATATTGAGTAGATGCGATTATGTCAACATCTCCGCTATCCGCAGAGAAATAATATCCTGAGGTACTTTGCTTAAGATTATATTGTAGGCTTACTTCTGGTATAATTGAAAGTCTCTTTAATAAACTTACACGCTTAGCGACACCTAAATTAAGCCCTATACTCTGATGTCTACGATGCACACTCTTATCATAAGATGTTGTTCTTGTAACCGATACTGGCCCAGAAATCTCATTCTCAAAACCTTGAGCATCGATATGAATGGATTGTACACCTATATCTGACAATTGTGTAAGCTCTATACTTTGATTACTATAATTATAGACTTCATTAGTATGAGATACACCAGCGAAGAATCTCCAAGCTTTGGATGTTTCCATCCCTAATACTAATTCATTACTAATCCCAAATCGTGATGACTCATTATTAAACTTTGAACCATCAAACTCAGAATTAATATCAACGATAGAATTCTTAGCTAAGCCAAAATTAGTCCCAGATCTTATACTACCGAAGAACTTATAATTAGATGCATTAATCAACACCGGCTCTATACTATTATCAAAAGCCAAGCTCAGCACAGGAACTTCTGCTCTGTCAACAATGTAACTTAACATAGATCCTAAAGAAGCAACATCATCAACATTTGATATCTCTGAAAGCTGAACCGAATTATTTAGTAGATTTTCTTTAGATTCGATAACCGTAGATCTATATGATTTTACTGGATTATTACTTGTAAGGCTTTGACCTATTAATGATTCGTTTCTATTTATAGATGATGTATTATTTACGATTATGCTCGGAGTAATATTATTGGATGTTGGACTATATGCTTTTGTATCTGTAGTATTTGAATCTCCAATTTGCTTCTCTGATACAATTGGATTAGACTCATGCGCTATGTTAGATTTAGATTTTCGTGAGTAGCTAACTACGCTACTCTTAGAAGTAGTTGTATCAACTTTCTTAAAAGCTACAAGTTCTGTCGGAGATACATTACCTTCTTCTTGCAGTATAGTATACATGGCAGTAGCACTTAGAAAAACCAGACCTAATAGTCCCAAAGAGAATAACCAAAAAGGTTTTCTTTCTTTCTTTTTTTCTAAAGGAAGTCGATCTTTGATATCATGCCACACGTCCGATGTGTTGATATCAAAGGATATGCCTTCAAGTACTTTCTTGAATTCCTTTTCTTGGTTATTTAATTGATTGTCCATAATCGTATTACTTTATTGAAACCTTGTTTGTATTGAAACCTCCGATCCTATTCTGACCTGAGATGTAGTTTTCTTCTCTTCTATTTTCTAATTCAAAACTTTCGAGGATCATCTTTCTTCCTCGAGACACTATCGATCGAGAACTGCTTTCAGTCACTCCTAATCGCTCTCCTATTTCCTTGTGAGAATAGCCTTCTACTAAGAACATATTAATGGCTATCCTATATTGATCTGGTAATTGATTAAGAATTACCATAACATCCTGAGCATTTAGTTTTTCTGTCACTTTCTCATTCACGTAAGGTTCTGTTATTGCATCCATATCACTGGATATATGTCGCTTTTCCTTTCTTATTATATCAAGACATTTCTTGACAGTCACTGTACTTATCCATGATTTCAACTTCCCCCTCTCCTCATATCTATCCATCTTTCTGATAACTTGGATTAATGCCTCTTGCATACAATCTTTAGCTACATCTTCATCTCTTACATACCTACGACATATCGTATAGACATAACCCGAGTAAGCCTCTACTAAAGCTTTACATGCTCGTTCTTCTCCATTTCTACATCCTTTTATGATGTCAGCCTCTGTCAAAAGTGGGGTTATTATTTATTTAAATAATTGGGTTATAGTATTGTCTAAAATGGTCAAAGCGATGCTACCTTCTCAATATCACTCCTTCAACTTTAAAGTCTCCTACAAGTGGTGGGTCTATCGTCTGCATCCATATAGTTCCTGAGAAAGATATCCGCGTCCAACCTGCATTAGTGCTATCGTAATGAGTTACTGAAAAATCTCCTATACCACATCCTTGTGGAGAATCCTCACATGTTATCCTATATCCCTTAGAACCAAAATTTCTATCTTCTAAGAAAATACGAACATCTTCTACCCCATAAATTCCGAGATTCATGCCATCAAAATTCATTCTGAATCTATTGTCCTTTTCCATAAGCTTGGTCTTATTACCATCTAATTCTAAATTAGGAGAATCATAAACCATCGCATCATCTCTGATCTTTATATAACTAAAACCATCTTCATAATTATCGCAATATGACAAGTAGCTTATGGCATCTTCGATATCAATACTCCAATCAAGAAGTGGCCCCTCTTGCTTATCCAGAATATTAAAACCCGTAACATCAACTTTATCTTGACACACAGCGATCCATGTATCTATATTATTAGCAGAGTAAGGATATATAAAAGAGTTGTCATCACTCTGAACATTGATGGTTGGCAACTCTGATATATCACCATTACAATCTATTATTTGAGTTGTGACTTCGAGGATATGCATGTCTGATTCTATTTCATCTACGATATCTAATTGAGAGACATCTGTAGTTGCAACAACTGATTCATTTAATCTATCACCACAAGGTGTTGTGTAATCTATCTTAAGTGACTCGTCAAGATATGAGACAACTGCCCACTTACCGAGAGATGTCGACTTAGTAGAATAAGACCTACTATCTACGTCATGCTTATAGTCCATATCGATATATGACACAGGCTTATCTGACTTGATGATAGTACCTTCATTATATATTCCAGGGCTTGCATCAGCTATTAAGTAATATCCCGTCTGAGACACTTGAGTATTATTCTGTAATTCTGTCCAGTACCCTCTGTCATTCATATAAAATAAACTTGCACTGGAATTATTTACATCGAGCGATAATGGATTGTCAGTATCTATTGATAATTTATTCCCTTCCGATGATATCTCTATCATAAATAATCTGATAGGGTTAAGGACAAGTAAGTTTTGAGTATCATCATATCCGAAGTGCCCTACTTGAGACAATATCTCTTGGTTATCAGTTGATAAGTGACTTACGACAATATCAGATTGCGGTAATTGATTTTGTTGATCTAATAGCTGCTGACGATCTATTGTAATTGTAAGATCACTATCTATCTCGATAATTTCTTTTTCTGCTACGATAGTAGATTGTTTCTTATCTGGAAAAGCTGTGATATCTACGCTATTAATATCATTCTCTAATAACAAGTTGTTACTGAATCCTATTACTTCTTGATCTTTTATAAGATATGTAACTTGACCAAATTTTCTAAGATCAAGAATATACTGGTAATGAAAATTTTCATAATTATATTCTTGGCCATTGACTCTTAATGTATAAGAACTGAGTTCTGTGCCATCGTTACCATATGCTCTCCCTGTAAGACCACTTTCCATAGTCGTCTCAGGCATGTTCTTGTCCTCTGTAATTATGGAATTATCATAATCCTCATAACAGGCTGAGCATAAGATAATAAGAAAGAGAAAAGTTATTAATTGACGCATAGTATTATGTCTTTTACACATATATAAAGGCCAGAATAGGCATAACGCTGCAAGCTATCTTATCTTTTTTGTAAATAAATCTCTAACTGAGATAATATAGTCCACTATCGTATTACGAAAAAACCATTAACTACTGACAACCAACTACTTAGCCGATGCAACCTAAAAATCTACCCTAAATCTCAGGTTGATCCTTCTTGATGTAAGAAAGTTAGGGATTGCATACTGCTGATTACCTATGGTCTTCACCCATGTATTAGAAGCCACATTTGCGATCTGAAGAAGATTAAATACTTCAAGGCTAAGCCACGTATTCTCTGTCCATCGGAATAGGTGGTAAGGTCTCTTTTTTCTTTTTTCTTCACTCCATACCTGATAAGCAAATCCAATATCCACCCTTTGGTAATTCTTAAATGAGAAAGTATTTCTAAATTCTTCATTGTTGCCTTTTACTCCAAATGGCAGTCCTGAACCGAAACTAAGATTCAAGTTCATTTTCATATCATTATTACCTGGTAGGTAATCTTGAAAGAACATCGACAAGTTAAATAATCGATCTGTAGGTCGAGGTACATACTTAACAATAGTCACAGTGCTATCACCTAAGAATCTTCTCTTATGATCTATGCCATCGATAGCCTCTTTAGCACTAAGAATAGATACATTAATCCATGACTCTGCACCAGGGACAAATTCTCCGTTGATTCTAAAGTCGAGACCTGTCACATATCCTGACGCATTGTTAACACCCGCATACCTGATTCTAACATTATCTATCTCATACGAAATCAGATTATCCAATCGCTTATGATACAACTCGGCGATCAATCTAAATTTCTTTCTACTGATCCGAGACCAATTAAAATCATAACTTAATCCACCTACGATATGTGTAGATTTCTGAGCCATAATATCAGGATTGATCGCTCCAGATGGCATTCTTAATTCTCTATAGAAAGGAGGCTGATAGTAGATACCAGTTGCTAATTTAAATGTTACATCTCTTTTCCAGTTTAATGGCTTGTAGAAAAACTGTGCACGTGGACTTATATTCGTCTCACCATTATATGACCATCTATTAGCTCGTACGCCACCAGTGATTTTAATTTCAGATACGCCGGGGTTAGTTATACTAAGGCTATTCTGTACATATGCTTGTATCCTATTGGAGTTAATTGTGTTCTCGGATTTGATGACTTCGTTTAGTAGGACTTCTTCTTGGTTAAATGGTAATGAATATCCAGCTGAATCAATTCTCTCCCACTCATTCAACCTATCATCAATATTCTCTTCTTGATACTTGACACTCCATTGTATGAAGTTATTGACATTAGATGATTCCGCTTGTAGTTCTATCCCACCTTTAAGCTCGACATTACCTATGTTATTCTTAAGCCTATTACGACCGTAGAGTTGCTGCGTCCCTACTCCTAATACACCGACCTCATTAAGACCACCATCACCTTCCAGATCTATTTCTACTTGACTTAATCTATAGAATCCGATGATATCAAAGTTTTCACTTTCGTAATTATCATAGTAAGACGCCAGCAGTTTAATAAAGATGGGATTACGATCACGCTCAGGTACGTACGTCAATGACAAGCCACCTAAAGCACTTTCAAATTCACTCCTCTCTTGACCTTCAAATACTGTTGTCAATTGTAGCACCTGAGTAAACAAACCTGATGCGGATACCCGCGATGCAGGAATGAAGTCATATTGGCTTACATTATAATTAGCTAATAGTCCTATTTGCAAGTCTCTATTTATATCATAAGTTATATAGGATTGTAAGTCACCGAAGTTAGGCGTATACTCCCCCTTTACATCAAGAGAACCTAATATATATTGTGTCGTTTTATATCGAGCTCCGAAGAGATAGCGCAATTTGTTATAAGCATTAGGACCTATTTTCTTACTGCCTTCCATATGCATAGAAGCACCTAAGAAACTTGCTGTCGCTGAGGCTTTAAATTCATCAGGCCTCTTATATCTTATATCAAGAACAGAAGACATCTTATCACCGTACTTAGCTTGAAAACCACCAGAAGAAAATGATACTTCTTTTATCAAATCTATATTAGGGAATGACAATCCCTCTTGCTGACCTGAACGTATCAGCTGTGGGCGGAATATCTCGAAGTCATTTACATAAATAAGATTCTCGTCATAATTACCCCCTCTCACATTATACTGAGAACTCAATTCTCCACCAGTACCACTCGATGCACCTAGTGCAATAGAAGGCAGGATACTCTCAAAGTTACCAGAGGCAGTGGGGAGTTTCTTAAATTCTGTCACCTCTTCTCTTACCATACCGACATCCTCTATCCTACTCGACCGTATAACAATATCTACATCTGATAACTGCGGCGCCAGGTCTATATTTACATTACGCTTAATACCAGCTGACATAGGCTCTATTGTTACCTTAGCCTCTACATAACCAATTCTTTTGTATACTATTATGGCTTCCTCTCCAGCTTTTAGAGCAATTCTATATTCACCATATTCATTAGTCTCTACGGCATCATTAGACTTATCGATATAGACTGTGACAAATTCTATCGCTTTCTTTGTATCTATATCTTTAATAACACCGAAGACGACAGGATCTTGAGCTCGCAATTGACTTGCAAATACGACAATAAAAATCACACTCAATACAACATTGAGTGATCGATAAACCTTTCTAAAATTACAGATCATAATTGCCTATCTCTATCGCTTTTAATTGTTCTACTGCTTTGATTGGATCATCGGCTTTGAATACACTACTACCAGCAACAAGTACATCGGCTCCAGCTTCTAATATGGCTGTAGCATTTTGCAAGCCTACTCCACCATCTATCTCTATTTTTGTTGGCAGATTTCTTTCGATTATCTTACTCTTAAGAGAACGTATTTTATGCAATGTTCTGTATATAAATTTTTGCCCACCAAAACCTGGATTAACAGACATCAAGCAGACCATATCAAGATCTTCAAGAACATCATCTAATAAATCCACCGAAGTATGTGGATTTAATGCGATACCAGCTTTAGCACCACCATCTTTGATTGTCTGGATATTTCTATGCGCATGATTAGTCGCTTCTAAGTGAAACGTAAGAACTTCTGCGCCTGCCTGTATAAATGAAGGAATATACTTTTCTGGTTCTACTATCATCAAGTGCACATCTATCGTCTTCTCACAATGTGAAGCCATCGTCGCTACAATGTTCTGACCAAAAGATATATTAGGTACAAATCGACCATCCATAACATCTACATGTAACCAATCTGCCTTAGATTGATTAATCATTTCTATGTCTCTCTGGAGATTAGCAAAATCTGCAGCTAATATTGAAGGTGCAATTAAGAATTCTTTCATGTGTTATTGATAATAATTTATTGAATACCTGACATTAAGAAATGATCAATTTCATATTTATATTATGAAAAATCAAAATACAAAAATAGCCAAATTATACTGACCTAAGTCCAAATCAGGAGATAGTGTGCTGGTCATCAATTAGCTAAGCTTCTACCCTATAATCTAAACTTAAGACTATCTTACTATAATGTCTTAATCTGTAATAAATGGCTATATATTTAAAGTCAAAATATAAATTGAGGGTCTCTCCATGGATGTAAGCACCAAAATCATATTCGAAAACGAAACCATTGTTGCCTTAAATAAGCCTCATGGGCTCCTCGTCCACAGATCTCCTATAGCCAAAGATGCTGATGAATATGCTCTCCAGATAGTAAGAGATTATTGTAACACCAAAGTTCACTTAGCTCATAGACTTGATAGAAAGACTTCTGGTGTCCTTCTATTCTCTAAAACCGAAGAAGAGAATAGATACTTATCATCCTTATTTCAAGATAAACTAATGCGTAAAAGCTACAAGGCCATAGTCAGAGGTTACACTGAGGATAAAGGCATCATCGACTATCCGCTTAAGAATGACAAACTCAAAGTACAAGATGCCGTCTCTCATTACAAAACTGTAAGTCGCTATGAGGTCTCTTGGCCGCATGGCAATCACCTTACATCAAGATACAGCTTAGTAGATCTCACTCCAGAGACGGGGCGTTACCATCAATTACGAAAGCACATGGCACATATCAGGCATCCCATTATTGGAGATAGGCCGCATGGATGTAATAAGCAGAATCGCTTCTGGTTACAAAAATTCAATATGACTACCATGCTCTTACATGCTGAGAGCCTGAGGTTTACGCATAATGACTACGGAGTGATAGATATTACTGCACCTATGAGTCCAGTATTCTCTCGTACAATTCATTTGCTTGATCAAGCCAGTATAAGCTAAAACTTTGAGAAACAATTAAATAAGTAGCTGAGAATTTTAAGAAGTCGTTTAGACACATAAGCTATTTATTTTGCATCCCATTGATTCCTAATACCTGTTTACCGGCAGGCATGCTTCTGCTTTTTATCCAATTACAGTTATGTCTATCTTTCTTAAAAAGAGCATCGTCTTGAAAACCAAGCAGATACAAACTATATTAAGCTAGGTTTTTAGACGACTTCTATATAATAAGCATACCTTTGTGGCTCTTTTCATAAAAATAGCTTCCATTGGGAAAATTTACAAAGTTAGGTCTCTCTGAGGAGATCGTTAGGGTCATCACAGAGATGGGGTTCGAGGAGCCTACTGAAATACAGCAAGCTGCCATACCGAGATTGCTTGCTGAAGACAGAGATATGATCGGCTTGGCGCAGACGGGTACAGGTAAGACAGCCGCTTTTGGACTACCTCTTATCGAGAGGATAGATTCATCTGAGAAGTTTACACAGGGGCTCATCCTTGCACCTACAAGAGAACTGGGCAAGCAGATAGCAGAGCAGCTCAACCTATTCAGTAAGTACCTGACTAAGATTAATGTGCTAGCAGTATATGGTGGTGCATCTATTATGGATCAGATTAAGGCACTTAGAAAGCCACAACATATAATCATCGCTACCCCAGGAAGACTGATAGATCTCATCAAAAGAAAGGCTGTACACTTAGACGAACTACGGTTCTTAGTACTTGATGAGGCAGATGAGATGTTGAATATGGGATTCAAAGACGAACTGGAGAAGATTCTTAGTTACACTCCAGAAGAAAAATTGACTTGGTTATTTTCAGCAACAATGCCTAACCATATCAAAAAGATCGTCAAAACTTACATGGAAGACCCTATAGACATCAGGGTCAATACGAAACAAGAGATTAATAAAAATATCACACACCTTTATACCAAAGTAAGGAATAAGGATAAGATGGAGGCACTTACAAGATTCATAGATATCTATGAAGACATAAAAGGTGTCGTATTCTGTAGAACAAGACAGGATACACAGAGACTTGCTGAAGACTTACTATCTAAAGGTTACAGAGCTGATGCTATACACGGTGATCTCTCACAAGCACAGAGAGAACGTGTGATGAAAAGATTTAAGAAAGGAGAATTAGCGATGCTTATCGCTACAGATGTAGCTGCAAGAGGTATCGATGTCAATGATCTGTCACATGTATTCCATCATTCATTGCCTGATGATGATTCTTACTTTACACACAGAAGTGGACGTACCGCAAGAGCTGGTAAGAAAGGTACTTCTATAATTTTTGTAAATGGAAATGAAGAATATAAAGTAAGGCGTATAGAAAAAATGCTCGATATCAAAGTCGAGAAAATAGAAATTCCAGATTCTCAAGAGATAGCAAGAATACGTATTAAGAGATGGGCTGATAAAATGCTCGACGAGGACACTAAGATCAGAGTGCCTGAAGATATGCTTGCACAAGCTTACCTCCTATTAGCTGACTTAGACAAAGAAGAGATCATAGGTCACTTCCTTAATGCCATGATGAGGAATATGAATCTCGGAGCTTCTAAAGATCTTAATGACAACTCTAAAGGCGGCGATAGATCAAGTGGCCGAAGAGGCGGCGGACGTGGCGGTTATGGCCGAAGAGGCGGTAGCGGCGGTAGCGGCGCTGGCGGAAGAGATCGCAATAGAAGACGAAGTGGAGGCGGTGCTTCTGGCAGAGGTGGCAGAAGCTCAGAAGGAAGCAGAAGAAGTTCAGGCGGCAGCAGCAGACGAAAAAGCTCGGGAGGCGGTTCTTACAAGTCTAAACGAAGGTAAATCAATAGTACTTCACTAACATATACTAAAGGGCAATTACGATAATATCGAAATTGCCCTTTTTATATATTGGGGTATCTACTTTCTCGTATCTCATTTCATATCGGATATAACCCTTACATACAAGGAGAGGTCAGAGACCTTCCTTTCTGCCTTAATCAAGAAACGCTCTTAGACCTATCACAAACTTATCAATCCACAAGTCCAATTCCACTATTACAAATTTTTGAACACCCCTTACAAGCCTTCTCTTTCAAGAGAAGGTGGGCCAAACACAGTTTGGGTCGGATGAGTCCACACTCAGAATTTGACATATCGCGGCATGGAAGAGAAGGGATTTCAACATGCTTATTTCATTTCGGATATAACTCTTACATACAAGGAGAGGTCAGAGACCTTCCTTTCTGCCTTAATCAAGAAACGCTCTTAGACTTATCACAAACTTATCAATCCACAAGTCTAGTTCCACTATTACAAATTTTTGAACACCCCTTACAACCCTTCTCTTTCAAGAGAAGGTGGGCCAAACACAGTTTGGGTCGGATGAGTCCACACTCGGCATTGCCATTCTTAAAATTTAAATCCTCTAACTCTATTCACACAAAATTGCATTCGAAGAATTCAAAATATTTTACATAAAAATAGCAACCAGGAAAACCTGATTGCTATCATATATTTTATATAGATATTCTAATTATCTAAGAACCGTAACATCTCCGGCTTCTATAACT
>ENA-ORXT01001958-ORXT01001958.1-marine-metagenome-genome-assembly--contig:-NODE-1958-length-25961-cov-5.138734_pt1 | contig 25961 bp, 25 predicted proteins | sample MGYA00237868_ERZ511482 | MGnify/ENA metagenome assembly ERZ511482
CCGCACGCGTCGTGCTCATTAGTCGGGTCGTACAAACCTTGCTTTTCAGGTAACGATCCTAGATGCATATAGTCCTCACTAAGCTGTCAAATCACTCATTAAAATAATCCCTTCGTGAAATCATTGTATAAATCAGTCGCCGACAGTTTAATAAGCATTACTAAACGTAAGACTTAAAAAGCGGGAAAGTTATACTTATTATTTTGGAAGTGATTATGCAGTTTGCACTGCGTGATCATTTAAATTAGCACGAATCTAAGGATGTTTGGTACCAACATTTTCTATATCTGGAACCATACTAATTGTTAACGCACAACTTAAAAAAGCTTAGTGCTCCATCAGTCTTGGCATAATTTCGACCAAATTGCAGGGTCGCGTGCGATAATCTAATTGCGCAGAAATAAGCTTGCTCCAGCCGTCTTTACAAGCACCTGTGGAACCTGGCAAGCAAAAGATAAACGTACCATTAGCAGTACCAGCAACAGCTCTTGATTGCAATGTAGAGGTGCCTATCAGGTCATAAGAAAGCACTCTAAACATCTCACCAAAACCATCGATTTTTTTATCAAATAAGGGCTCGATCGCCTCGGGGGTGCCATCCCTTCCTGTCAAACCGGTACCACCCGTGGTGATGATGGCTTGCACTTTAGGGTCCGCGATCCAAGCTGACACCACTGCACGAATGGCATAACGGTCATCTTTTACAATTTGCTTGTCATAAAGGATGTGAGCGTCTTTTTCTAATAGTTTAACCAGTGTTTGGCCTGACTTATCGTCTGTCTCAGTCCGAGAATCTGAGACGGTCAACACTGCCAAGTTTAAAGGAATAAATTCACGTTTTGCTGATTCCATGTATCGCTCCATTAAAAAGGCAGTATTGTTAGCTCAGTATGATGCCAAGTCTTGCTTTAAAACTTGTATATCCTATACAGGTTAGTCTTTCTCACTCAACCAAGCCATTTGAATGGCTTCTAATATTTTTTCATTGGACCGCTCAGGATCGTCTTTAAAACCTTCAAGCTCAGTCACCCATCGGTGCAGGTCAGTAAAACGAATATACTGAGGGTCAACATCCGGATGGGTTTCATCCAATTCAATCGCAATATCTAGCGTGTCAGTCCAGCGCAAATCCATCGCCGTGCTCCTTAGTGATTTTCAGAAACCATATTAATCGTATACTTTGGAATTTCAATCACCAAGTCTTTATCAGCCACGCACGCCTGACAACTTAAGCGTGAGTCTGGGTCAACTCCCCAAGCTTTATCTAAGTAATCCTCTTCAAGGTCAGTGGCCTCTGTCATCGAATCAAACCCTTCACGGATGTGAACGTGACAGGTTGTACAAGCACAGGATTTCTCACAGGCATGCTCAATTGAGATTCCTTGCTTTAATGCAGCATCGCAAATGCTGGTGCCGCTATCAGCTTCAATCACGGCACCTTCTGGGCAAAGCTCTTCATGAGGTAAAAATATAATCTGTGGCATAAAGTCAACTCTCAAATTCGGTAATATTGTGTCCTGACATTGCGCGCTGAATATTACTATCCATTCGGCGCGCAACATAAAATTCTGCCGCGTTCTCCAGCTGCTTAATAGCTGATTTAACAACATCGGCATCATCACTAGTTTTAGCTTTCACTAATTCACTGCGAGCGGTCAATAAGGTCTGTTTTTCGACCTCATTTAACAAACTGTCCGCATCAGATGCCATGGCACTGTCTAACGCTTCTAGTGAGCGGTCAGCGTCTACCTGACTCTCTCGAAGCCTTCTTTGCTCGACATCCTCTTTGGCGTTTTCCATTGAGGCTCGGATCATGCCTTCAATTTCATTATCTGACAAACCATACGACGGTTTTACCTCGACGCTTGTTTTAACCCCCGTGGATTCTTCTTCGGCGAATACGCTTAAAAGGCCATCCGCATCGACCTGAAAAGTTACTTTAATACGCGCCGCGCCCGCGACCATAGCAGGGATACCCCGAAGTGCAAACTTGGCCAGTGACCGGTTCGCCTCGACTGTCTCACGCTCACCTTGCAACACATGGATCGTCATGGCAGTTTGACTGTCTTTAAATGTCGTAAACTCTTGAGCACGTGTAATGGGTATCGTCGTATTTCTAGCGATGACTTTCTCAACCAAGCCACCATAGGTCTCTAGACCCAGTGACAACGGAATCACGTCTAATAACAATAAATCGCTGTCAGGCTTATTGCCTGCCAACAGGTCCGCCTGAATACCTGCGCCAATAGCCACAACCTTGTCAGGGTCAATATCTACCCGTGGGGATTTACCAAAGAACTCGCCAACGCGCGTCCTAACGTAGGGTACTCGCGTCGAACCACCGACCATCACAACATCGATAATATCTTCTGTTTCGATATCAGCATCGCGCACGGCACGCCGGCACGACAGTAGAGTTTTTTTCACCAAAGGCTCTATTAACGCATTAAACTGATCAACACTGAACGTGCCTTGCCAATCACCTAAACTGGCCGTGACCTCTGATGCATCGCTCAGCGCCTCTTTAACACGCCGACCTTCTATCATCGCCGCACGCAGCAAAAACTCATCTTGAGTATTGCTTTGCAAGCTTTCCTGTAACATCCACTCCGCCACAGCATGATCGAAATCATCGCCACCTAAAGCAGAATCGCCGCCAGTGGATAAGACTTCAAATACGCCTTTGTTTAAACGCAGCAGCGACACATCAAAAGTGCCACCGCCCAAGTCATAAATAGCGATGATCTTATTATCAGCATCCGCTTGTTGGTCTAAACCATAAGCAACCGCCGCCGCCGTAGGCTCGTTTAGCAGTCGGTAGACATTTAATCCAGCAAGCCTTGCCGCATCTTTGGTTGCCTGTCGCTGCGCATCATCAAAATAGGCAGGTACTGTGATAACGACGCCCGTCAGTTCACCACCCAAGGTCTTTTCAGCGCGTTGCTTTAGCGCTTTGAGTATCTCAGAGGATACCTCAATGGCAGTTACCACACCGCCGCGCGTCTGAATATGAGGAACACTGCTTTGCATCTCAACAAATTGATACGGCAGTCGACCCGCTAGGGTTTTGAGCTCTTCTACTTTGCGGCCCAAAAAGCGCTTAGCCGAGGCGATGGTATTTTGTAAATCAGTCGCAAGCGCAGCACGCGCGTCTTTACCAACGACAACAGTACCATCTTCTAAGTAACGCACTACCGAAGGCAACAGATGATCACCGTTTTCATCAGCAAGTGTGCCCGCCTCACCGCTTCTTACCGAAGCCACCAAAGAATTCGTGGTCCCTAAATCAATCCCCACCGCTAAACGATGTTCATGGGGTGCCGTTGACATTCCAGGTTCTGATATTTGTAACAGTGCCATTGGTTTACCTTTAATTCCTGACCTTAAGAATCGCTGTGCAACGTATGCTTAAGCGTCATCTTCCAACGTTTCTTCAAGTTGTTTTATTTCGCCCATCAGCCGCTCGAAAAACTTTAACTTTAAAACCACTTGTTTCGCTTGCTCTAGATCACCCGAATCATAAGATGAAATAAATGCGTCTTGCAGTTGTTCATGATCAGATTTCACCGCGGCTGAAATTGCATCCAGCGCATCGAAAGGGTCATCGGCGTTAGCCACTTGCTCTAGCTGTTCGCGACGTTCCATCTGAGACATTAAAAACATCATATCACTGGTAGTGTCTCGCTCATCGTCAAAGCTAATGCCTTTTAATGACAACAAGTAGCGGGCACGCAAACGGGGACTTCTAAGCGTTTCTTGAGCGGTGTTGACAAAGCTTGTGACCTGCTGCGCAATGCGGCGCGCCTCATCTGACTCAGCGGCGAATCGGTCGGGATGATGTTTTGCCTGCAACGCGCGAAACGCCGTCGCTAACTGATCTTTATCGATGGTGTATTGCTGAGGAAGGTCAAATAACTCGAAGTAGCTTTGTTTAAAATCAATCGCCATGAGGTTCGCACTAAAATAAGTTTGAGTATAAAAAATGCAAGCAGAATAAAAATAAGCCGATCTAAACCGGCTCATTTTATTCATGCAATAGGATTAGATGTTTAAACGGTAAAGCTCTCACCGCAACCACACGCACCGGATTCATTGGGATTTGTAAACTTAAAACCTTCATTTAATCCTTCTTTGGTGTAGTCCATCTGAGTTCCATCAAGATAGACTAAACTTTTGGGATCAACAATCAGCTTTATACCATGCTCATTAAACACGGTGTCATGCTCGTCGACCTCATCAGCAAACTCCATTACATACGCCATACCCGAGCAGCCGTGTGTCTTGACACCTAAACGTAAACCAACCCCTTTGCCGCGCTTTTCTAAAAAAGCGCTTACCCGGCCTGCTGCTGTCTCTGTCAATGAAATTGCCATCTCTAACCTTCCCTAATCCTATCGATCCTTAAGATTACTGCTTGCTTTGGTAGTCATCAATTGCTGCACGAATAGCATCTTCTGCTAGTACAGAACAATGAATCTTTACTGGCGGAAGCTCAAGCTCTTCAGCAATCGCTGTGTTCTTGATTTCTTTTGCTTCGTCCAACGTTTTACCTTTTACCCACTCTGTTAGCAGGCTAGATGAAGCAATCGCAGAACCACAACCGTACGTTTTGAACTTAGCATCTTCAATAACGCCATTGGTGCCTACTTTAATTTGTAAGCGCATTACATCGCCACATGCTGGTGCACCGACCATGCCTGTACCGATTTCAGCGTCTTTTGCATCAAATGAACCCACGTTACGTGGATTGTCGTAATGATCCATTACCTTATTTCCGTATGCCATCTCTTTGTCCTCAATTTCTAATAGGTTAAATAACTAAGCTGTCGCTTAGTGCGAAGCCCAAACTACCGAGTCTAAATCAACCCCGTCTTTATACATATCCCATAATGGGGACAGGTCACGTAGTTTTTCAACCGCCGCACGAGTTTGCTCTATCGCCAAATCCACTTCAGCCTCTGTTGTGAAGCGTCCAATCGTAAAGCGCAGCGAGCTGTGAGCAAGCTCATCACTACGACCTAAAGCGCGCAATACATAGCTTGGCTCAAGGCTAGCGCTCGTACAGGCTGACCCTGACGAGACCGCCACATCTCTTAGTGACATCATAAGGCTTTCGCCTTCAACAAAGTTAAAGCTAATGTTTAGATTGCCCGCAATACGCTGATCTAGGTCACCGTTTACAAACACTTCTTCCATATCTTTAAAACCATTATATAAACGGTCACGGAGCATGCGAATCTTTTCGTTCTCAGCGCCCATTTCTTCTCTTGCGATACGGAATGCTTCACCCATACCGACAATCTGGTGAGTCGGCAACGTGCCTGAACGCATGCCGCGCTCATGACCACCACCGTGGATTTGTGCTTCAATACGCACCCGTGGCTTACGACGCACAAATAACGCACCGATACCCTTAGGGCCATACGCTTTATGTGCCGAAAAGCTCATTAAATCAACGTTTAACGCTTCAACGTCGACAACAACTTTACCCACACTTTGCGCCGCATCAACGTGAAATACAATTTTGCGGTCACGACAGATTTCACCAATCGCGGCAATATCTTGAATCACGCCTGTCTCGTTATTGACATGCATCACAGAGACGACAGTTGTGTCCTCGCGAAGTGTTGACTTCAACACATCTAGATCTAGCAGGCCATTTTCCAGCGGGTCAAGATAGGTAACTTCGAAGCCTTCACGCTCTAGCTGTCGGCAGGTATCTAGCACGGCTTTATGCTCAGTCTTCATTGTAACAATGTGCTTGCCGCGACGTTGATTAAAGTGCGCTGCCCCTTTGATGGCTAGGTTGTTAGACTCGGTTGCACCGCTGGTCCAAACGATTTCGCGTGAATCAGCACCCACTGTCTTTGCAACTTCTTCACGCGCTTTGTCGACCAAATCTTCTGCCGCCCACCCGTGTGCGTGACTGCGTGACGCAGGGTTGCCAAATACGCCATCCATAGTTAAACACTGCATCATCTTATCTGCAACGCGAGGATCAACTGGCGTAGTAGAAGAGTAGTCCATGTAAATGGGGGTCTTAAATTCACTCATTGGTGTAGTCCTGTTAATTCAATTTCCAATTATCTAATCTTAAGCAAACCGCTAAGATTAGTGGGAGGTCAAGTTATGTAACGTAGCCTCTTCGATCTTTTTATTCTGACGATGCGCAACCTCTAGTACTTCTTGGCGCTGCATCATGTCCTCAAGCGTAATATCATCTAAAAAGCTCTGAATTCTACCGCTAAGATCAGCCCATAAGTCGTGAGTCAGACAGCGCTTAGTTTGCTGGCAATCACTTGCGCCACCGCAATTGGTGACATCTACGTTTTCATCAACCGCAAGAATGATATTTGAGATCGCAATTTCAGATGGCTTGTCGCTAAGACTGTATCCGCCGCCCGGGCCACGCATGCTGACCACTAGTCCACGCTTGCGTAACTTAGAAAAAAGCTGCTCCAAATAAGACAAAGAAATGTCTTGGCGCTTAGAAATATCAGCCAGTGAGACAGGTCCTTCTTTATTGTGCAAAGACAAATCTAGCATAGCCGTTACCGCGTAACGCCCTTTAGTTGTCAATTTCATAATGAATGCTCCACAGTAAATCGTGCATTTTCGCGAATAGTAGAATACTTGACAGTTTTAATCAAGTATTCACTTTTAACTATGAGGATACTACGAAAGATTCAAACGAGGAACAGCCTTCAGAAGCTGCTGGGTGTAGGTGTTCTGGGGGTTGCCACACACTTGAGCGGTTGTCCCTTGCTCGACAATTTTCCCGGCTTTCATCACGACCGTCTCGTCACTGAGGTACTCAACGACCGCAATATTGTGTGTAATAAATAGTAAGGTTAAATCGCGTTGCTGGCGAATTTCCAACAGCAGTTGCAGCACTTCAGCCTGAACGGACACATCCAATGCACTGGTAATCTCATCGCAGACAATGAACTCAGGGTTAGTGACTAACGCGCGCGCCAAACCAATTCTCTGACGCTGCCCACCTGAAAACTCATGAGGGTAACGCCACAAATAATCTTCTGATAGCTGCACTTGCTTGAGTACCTTAACTGCTCGCTCAATTCGATCATCGTGATTTTCACCGATACCGTGCGCCTTCATTGGCTCGGTGAGTGTCGTGACAATTTGCAGCCGAGGGTTTAGTGATGACTGCGGGTCCTGAAATGCAATTTGCATCCGTGGGCGTATAGGGCGCAGCTGAGCCGCTGTTAAACCCACTAACTCACGATCACCTAATTTAACACTGCCGGAGGTAGGCTTTTCGAGCTGTAAAATTGCCCGACCTAGCGTCGTTTTCCCGCACCCTGACTCACCCACAAGCGCCATGATACTGCCCTTGCGTATTGATAAATCAACACCATCGACCGCTTTTAGATGGTCCGTTACCCGGCGAAACAGCCCGGTACGAATTGGAAACCAAACCTTGAGATCTTTAACACTAATAACACTAGGTGCGGCCTCATTAAAACTAGCTGTCTCTATAACCGACTTTGCCAAATTTTCAGGAACCGCTGCTAACAATTGTCGAGTGTAGGCATGCTGCGGAGTGTTAAGCACATCGCTCGTTGCACCCTGCTCTACCAATTTACCGTTTTGCATTACGCCGACCTGATTGGCCATTTGAGCTACCACGCCAAAATCATGCGTAATAAATAAAATAGCCATGCCCGTCTGCGACTGCAAGTCACACATAAGGTCAAGAATTTCAGCCTGTACGGTCACATCAAGCGCGGTTGTTGGCTCATCAGCAATCAGCAGGTCTGGCTTACAGGCCAGTGCCATCGCAATCATGACACGCTGGCGCTGCCCCCCTGACAATTGATGCGGGTAGTCATTAAACCGTGAGGCCGCTGATTTTATTTGCACCTGCTCAAGCGCCTCGATAGCCTGCGCCTTAATCGAAGCCTCTGAAAGTTCAGGATGGTGGAGCTGTAGTGCTTCAACAATTTGATCACCAATGCTAAACACCGGATTTAATGACGTCATCGGTTCTTGAAAAATCATGGCAATTTTCGCGCCACGGATTTTGCGCAAGGCATCATCTTCCAGTGCGAGCAGATCAACTTCAGCTATCGATTCATTATCAGAACCCTCATCAGCATTCCAATGAAAGTTAACCGAGCCAGATGGATGTGATGCGATGCCCGCCGGCAAGAGCTGAATGATAGATAAGGCACAAATCGATTTACCGCTCCCTGACTCGCCAACTAAGCAGAATGTTTCACCGCGATTGATGCTAAAACTTACCCCATCCACTGCTTTGACTGTTTGGCGAGCACTGTCTAGATACGTGTGTAAATTCTGAACACTGAGCAAACTCACGAAACAACTCCAGCTTTGCGCGAAAGCTGAGGGTCAACAGCGTCGCGCAGCGCCTCTCCCATAAGATTATAAGAAAACACCGTTAGAAATATCGCGCCCCCCGGGAACACCGCCATCCACCAATTAAACACGGATGACTTGACCGCTTCATTGAGCATGCTCCCCCAAGAGGGTGCTTCAACTGGGCCCAAGCCTAAAAAGCTCAGCGTCGCCTCGGTTAGTATTGCCGCTGCAACACCAAAACTTGCAACCACCAATACCGGCGCAATGCCGTTGGGTAACATATGCCGAAATAAAATTGAGCGCAGCGGCAAACCACTCGCAATTGCTGCCTGTACGTAATCTTGCTTACGCAATTTTAAAAACTCTGCACGAATATAACGGGCGTAGCCAGACCAGCCCGTCACCCCGATAATAATCATCAGTATATAAACGGATCGCCCAAAAAAGGCCACAAAGGCGAGTAAGAGAAATAAGACGGGAATGGCTTCAAAAATCTCAACAATGCGCATTCCAATCATATCAAAACGCCCAGCAAAGTACCCCATTTGACCACCGATGATAATACCAATAATCATCGATATCCCTGTCGCAATAAAACCAATACTTAACGCAACACGGGATGCATGTACCATACGGCTCGCCACATCAGACCCTGTCGAGTCGGTTCCCATGAGGTGAAACTGCTCAACGCTCACCATTGGAGCTTTTAAACTATTATCACCAAAGTCTCTGAGGTAATCACTAGGTGAATAAGGAATGGGCGGGAGCACTTGCCAATCGTATGAGCCCGCCGCTGCGGCCTCACGAAACTGATCGTAAATAATGGTTTTAGGTGGTGATAATATGGCCAAGCCAACCAGCAATGCAATCAAAGCCGAAGAGGCGGTAATCGCTGCTTTGGTGGAAAACTTCAGCGGCGTTTTCCATAGCAGTAGTGCAACAATAAAAAGCACAATCAGCATGAGATCTTCAGCGCTAAGGTAGCGCAAGATAGGCATCGATATCTGACCGCCTTCACTGACCATTAGTGGCATGCTGTTGGCTAATAAAGGGGAAAAGCAAGCTACAAAAGCAAGAATGACTACCCATGTTAGACCAATGCGTGCCCCCCAACCTGAAAACGCATTGCTGATAATTCGACTGGCGTAGGATACGCTGTTACGAGATGACTTAGTCATACTGCACCCTTGGATCTACCAGCGTGTATAAAATATCTGAGATTAGATAGCCAATTAAAGTCAAAATACCAGAGATAAGGGTGATGGATAACACCAGTTCCCGATCCCGCGCTTGGACCGCCTCAATCACCAGCTTCCCCATTCCATCGATAGAAAAAATTTGCTCAACAATGACAGAGCCTGCGAGCAAGCTTGGCAAAATACCAGCTAGGATCGTAATTAACGGCAATAAGCTATTGCGAAAAACATGCTGCCAAAGTACATCATCTTCTGCCACCCCTTTGGCCCTTGCCGTTCTGGCATAATCTGCATTAAGATTTTCCAGTATGGAGGTGCGCATAATTTTTGCCAGTGAGGCAAAGCTTGCATACGACAGCACAATGGTGGGTAAAATAAGGTGCCAAATCCTATCTGCTAAGAACCCACTGATAAAATTGCCCTCTAACATTTGCATCGCAAAGACAATGGCGATACCTAAACTCAGCGACCCAAACACTGTCGTGCGAAAAACAGCAGAATCACTTCGGCTGATTAACACCGCTACCAAAACCAATAACACCGGCCAAATAATCCAGTTGGCAATAAGAAATTCAGGATGAGCCGAAGCCATCAACACGCCGGCTAATAGACCAAGCACTCCGGCAAGACCCATGCGCAGCGATTGACTTTGCAGTTTTCCAAGCATTATGCCGCCCATCACACTTAGCAAACTTAAAAAGAATAGTTTGAAAATATCACTGACCGATGACCAATGAGGCAAAAATGGCATTTGATAGGCTTCACTAGAACTCAGCCCACTGGTGGGAAACCACTGCCAATGCTGAATACTTGCAAAAAAGCCAATCAGCAACACACCCACCAACATGGAAGGCAGCGACCAAAGCGCTAACATCACGACATTTGACCCGACATCAAATCGCCCTCCACGGTCTCTTGCAGAATTCATCCCCACAACAATTGCAATGAAATAAATCAATGGAATGGTAATGACATTGAGCAATAATGTAATGGGCAGGCGTTCTTTTATAATGGTAATAACTGACTGACCAAAGAAAATACTTTCCCCTAGATCTGAGCCTTTAGTGAACGAAAAGCCTTTAACGTTTCTATCATCATCGTACTCAAAACCAATCGGCGACACATTATTTAACCAACGCAAATACTGCAATGGCGCAGGGTCATCCAGCCCATAGCGCTTATTGTAATAATCTATTCTGGCCTGTTTTTGCTCCGGCTTAAGGTCCGCACCGCTAACTAAAGCGCCGCCGGTAAGCCCACCCGGAGACATCGCCATAATTGTAAATACGACTAAGGTAATTCCAAACAACGTCGGAATCATTAAGAGCAACCGCCTCAGCAAATAAATCAGCATTGTGTTAGCGCCTTAATCACTGATATTTTTGCTGAGCGGTGGGCACGTATATTTCATAAGGCTGGAAATTGAGATTAAGCCCCATGTTAGTCAGCTCAAGATTTTTAATACGCTTGTCGACAAACACCAATGACTTACTACGCTTAAGAAAGGTGTAGGGCTGCTCATCAAAAAATACGCCTTCTGCTTGCTGCCAAATCGCCATGCGCTTTTCTTCATCAACCTCTACCCTAGCTTTTTCTATCAAAGCGTCCAGAGCGGGGCTTTCATAATTAACAAAATTGTTACCGTTAGTTTTTGTCTGTGAGCTGTGGAACATTTGGTACACATCCGTCTCAAGACCACTAGTCCACCCCAGTATCGTGGCATCAAAGTTCTTTTGGTCCAAACGCTCAACCATCACCGACCACTCAGTGGGATCAGGAACTAATTGAACGCCGGCTTTAGCAAACATATCTTTAAGTAGTAACACCAAACGCTTCGTATCATCACTACCTTCCGGGTACATCAGCTTAAAACTAAACGCCTCACCTGATTCGTTTTCAAGTAAGCCATCATCGTCACGGTCTTCATAACCAACCGCTTTGAGCAGCGATTTAGCCTTGGCCACGTCTTGCTTGCGAGGCTTTAGTGCAGGGTCGTGCTGCTTACTGCGTGGGCTAAATGGGCTGATGGCAGGCTCTGCATAGCCTCGATAGATATCCCGAATCATAGTGTCACGGTCAACCAAATAGGTCATGGCTTGCCTAACGCGCTTGTCAGAAAACCGCGTTTTAGTCTCTCCTGATTTTTGGTTCCAACCGATAAAGGCATAGCCTGCAACGGGGCTCATGTATTCAAGATTTTGACTTTTACCCATTATCTGCTCATCTTCGAGCAGCTTGTCGTATTCAACGGGACGAGCAGAGTAAATATCAATATCGCCATTTCGGTAGGTGGTCAAGCGCGCACTGTCGTTTTGGATAACACGCCATACGAGCTTATCAAAGGTGGGTTGAACCGCCCCCCAATAACGAGGATTGCGCACCAACTCTATCGCGCCCTGATCAGAAGTCCAAGATTTGGGATCGGCTAGCCGATAGGGTCCTGAGCCAATCAGCAGCCCTTTAGATTCGTTAAACTCCTCGCCCTTATTCATGTACTCTTCATAAAAATGCTTCGCCAATATTGGCATACCACCGGCCAACCCTAGCGCTTCAAAGTAAGGTTCTTTAAAGGTGTATACCACCTCATACGGGCCATTGGCCTCAACGCTTTTAATTTTCTCATAATAAGCTCGCTCACCCGGTGCTTTAATTGCTTCATTCATCATGAAGGCATAACTAAACACAAGGTCTTCGGAGGTTAGCGGCTTGCCGTCAGAGAAAATTACGCTGGGGTGCAGCTGAAATGTAATCACTAACCCGTCTTCACTTACCTGCCAGTCTTTAGCAATTAAACCTTCCCAATTTAACGAGTCTGGGTTGCGTACTATTAAGGACTCAAGCACATTTTGCTGAACGTCGCTGGCATATGCATCGCTAGAAACTAGCGGTGAAATTGTTTTAACCGTGCTAGCAAAGGAGGCTACCTTCCAATCCCCTTGTGCGTAGTCCTCTTGCTGCGATGCCTTAAAGGCACGCCGGAATGACTCTGTCACCCGCTCACCGCTTTCATTTTTAGTCATTGCAACTGTCGTGCTTGATGATTGCTCGGTGGCAGCCTTTGACGAGGTAGCAGTAGATGCTGGGTTAGTGCTTGCAACACCTGTAGCCACTTGAGAGGTTACAGCAGCAGACTGCGCGGTAAGGTTGTTGTTCCATGATTGCTGGAGCTTTGACACGGATGCGCGCACGTCCTGTACATCTTTAGCTTGTTCAGACACAGAAATTTGCATTTCTCGTAGTTTATTCCACTGACGGTCAACCTGGTACATGACCAGAATCAGCAGCAATAAGATAAGAGTGAGTAGAACGTAAAGAATGATATCGCGCGAAGTTAGTCTTTTTTGCATGGCAAGCAGCTACACCAAATTATTTGTATAGCGTCACTATAACCAGCTTAAGTTAAATTTTCCAACAAAGACTAGACAGATTAACTACCAATTTAGGCGAACGCCAATAGAATTGGTCTGTGAAGACTCATCATTATCAAAAAGCGGCGTCGTCAGTGCAGAAGAGTTATAGTTTTTTTGGCTATGACTGATAAACACAGACGTTGAGTCACTGAGACTATAACCCGCCTCTAGTGATAACGCTTTGTAATCTCGGCCTAAGCTCAAGTCATCGCCGACCGAGGTATTGTTCTTATTATCAAAACCAACAATTCCATACTGTCCCACAACATAGGCTTTGGATGTTAATTTATATTTTGCCCCAACCATAAAAGACATAGAGTCAGAATTAATCTCACCGTCGGCAGCACTTCCTACCTCATACTTTTCAGCGACGAGATCAAGCCTGATTTTACTGTTGTTGCGGCTTTTGTAGGTAACACGCCCTTTCAATGTACCTTCTTGCTTTGCGGGAGTCATTTGATAAGCAATTGCCGCTTCATAGGGACCTTGCTGCGTGTTCAGCATCACACCTAGAGACTGATCATTTTCGTCAGCTATGCCAGTACCATACTGCGCTGCAAGGCCCATTGAGCCAGACTTTTGCATATAGGTAATTGAACGTTTGACGCTATCGTCACCTCGCATAATCAGACTATACGCACTGTCTGCTTTATGCTGATCTGCACCCATTGTGGCGATAGTATCAAGCGAGTCATGATAACCTGCCCGCAATTCGCCAAAATCTCCCGCAACACCAACCCACGCTTTGCGAGCAATTGTTGCAGACTCGCCACTGTCTAGAAAATTGTGTTGGGCGCTGTCACCTATTTGATATCGCCCTTTTAGTGAATAGCCAAGATCGTACTCACCAAGTAATTCGCGACTAGAACCGCTCTCTAACTTGAGCTCGGCATTGACATCGAAGGGGTCGCTAGCCGTTACAGCCGCCGATAAGAGGGCTAAATATGGAATAGCACATAACGTTATTATTTTTTTCATACAACTGCCCTTCTGAACGGTGGAGCATCCAATTGGATGTCGCCTTTGCATACTAGCTTTAGTGTTGTTTAAATGCAACAACGTTCATACAAACGGCTAATTTGTTAATAAATACCCGTTAAAAACGCAATAAAAAAGGCGACTGCCGAAGCAGTCGCCTTTTTACAAACATTGTGTCGCTGATTAACGCTTCGAGAACTGAGTCGCTTTACGTGCTTTATGAAGACCCACTTTCTTACGCTCAACTTTACGTGCGTCACGCGTCAAAAAGCCGTGCTTTTTCAGAGTGTCGCGGTGAGCTTCATTAAACTCTAATAGTGCTCGTGCAATACCTAAACGAATCGCGCCTGCCTGACCACTGTCACCGCCACCTTTGACCGTTACGTTGATGTCGAAACTCTCAACCGAATCGGTTGCATCAAGAGGCTGACGTACAACCATGCGCGAAGTTTCACGACCGAAGTACTCATCGATAGCTAGCTTGTTTACCGTAATGTTTCCTGCACCTGTCTTCATGAAGACGCGTGCCGAAGAAGATTTACGACGACCTGTTCCGTAATACTGTGTATCAGCCATTGATCTGATTCTCTAAACTAATTTTATTTTAAACTTCTAAAGCAACGGGCTTCTGAGCGTGATGATTATGCTCAGGACCGGCGTATACTTTAAGTTTGCGGTACATATCACGGCCAAGCGGACCTTTAGGCAACATACCTTTAACCGCTAACTCAATGATACGCTCAGGATTTTGGGCCTGAAGCTTGTCAAAACTGATCGACTTAAGATTACCAATGTAACCAGTATGTCTGTAGTACATTTTATCAGTAAATTTCTTACCTGTTACAGCAACCTTCTCAGCATTGATTACAACGATGTAGTCACCGGTATCAATGTGTGGCGTGTAAATAGGCTTGTGCTTGCCGCGTAAACGTGAGGCAATCTCGCTAGCTAGCCGACCTAATGCTTTACCTTCAGCATCTACGACGAACCAGGCGCGCGTAACCTCTGACGGCTTTGCACTGTAAGTTCCCATGTCAATTCTCCAGGAATGAAGCTAATTCTGTGTGATATTGAATGTTCGATCAGACCGCAGATCTAATCAAATTCAAAGAACGCAGCATTCTAGGTTAATCACCCCAGAGACTCAAGTGCTTTTTTGGCTTTTTCGTACAGCTAAACGCCTAAGTTTATCAAGTAGTACAGATACCGAGAATCCAAAGCACAATTGAAAGCGTTAGACGTAATCGTTATGATCATTACATAATAGACATAATCTAGGAGGAATACCTCTTGCTAAGCCGGCTAAAGAACGCAATTTGGGATTCAATTGTTGGTTGGCTTATTGCCATCCCTGAGTCAAACCAAAACCTAAGCGCCATTAACAATCAAAATAAGCTGTTTGCCTCACTACAACCCGCTGACGTATTGCTATTTGAGGGAAGGACTCGGGTGGGGGAGATTATTAAGCTCATCACTCTATCGCCCTGGATACATTCTGCATTGTATGTAGGCCGGTTATCTGAAATTAAAGACCCCGCCACAAAGACCAGAATACGCAAATTTTACAACGGCGACCCAGATCAACAACTGGTCATCGAATCGCTGCTGGGTTACGGGACGGTGGTTCGCCCCTTGAAGAATTACATGCAAGACAACTTACGCGTTTGTCGCCCAAGCTACATCAGGCTATCCGATCAAAAAAAGGTTATTCACTTTGCCGCCGAGCACCTTGGCCTTGCCTATGACATTCGTCAGTTATTGGACTTGGCTAGGTTCTTTTTTCCTTATGGCATTTTACCCAGACACTGGCGCTCTAGCTTATTTCAGCACAATGCGGGTAAACCCACGCATGTTGTCTGCTCTGGGATGATTGCTCGATGCTTTCAGAGTGTTCACTATCCAATTATTCCTATTGTCGTCACCGATGATATGGAACAGAAGAAAATCTATAAACGCCACTTTCGACTATTTGTTCCAGCAGATTTTGATTACTCCCCCTATTTTGAAATTGTGAAGTATCCAGAATTAGAATTGTCAAAAGCGAACGACACCTCCTACCTCCCATGGGAAGAAACCCATGAAGATACCCCTAACTTACCCCTCATTGCGGCAAGACCTAGCGCGATCAATTCAGCAAAACCTACAAAAATAGATCAACTTACCGGAGATGCCACATGAACTCATCACTGATTGCGCTTTGCAGCTTTCTTGCCTTGGTGCTTCTCATCGGCTATCTGCGCCTTTCTCGCAAAAATGGCTCATTGCTTTTGTCTGCTTGGTTAATTGGCGTGCTCTTTACCCACAGTTGGTATAACGGAGTTTGGATAATAGCGTTAATGACCGCTGTGATCTTATTGATCATTAACACACCAACGCTGCGCCAAGCACTCGTCAGCAAGCCCGCAATGAAGCTACTTAAAAAAAATCTCCCCCCACTGTCAAAAACAGAACAACAAGCGTTAGAGGCGGGAAACGTCTGGTGGGATGCACAGTTATTTTCAGGCAAACCGAAGTGGCCTCACTTACGCGACATTTCTAGCAGCAGTTTAACGTCAATCGAACAAGCATTTCTTGATGGGCCAGTTGAAACGCTGTGTGAAAAATTAGATGACTGGAAAATCACCCACGAAGATTTAGATCTATCTGAAGCTATCTGGCAACAGCTCAAACAAGATGGCTTCTTTGGGATGATTATCCCTGTTGAGTATGGGGGACTAGGCTTTTCTGCCATTGCGCATTCTGAAGTCATTATGAAACTCTCATCTCGTAGCATCACCGCTGCCGTAACCGTGATGGTGCCTAACTCACTCGGCCCTAGTGAGCTACTTAATCGATATGGTACCGAGGTTCAAAAGCATTATTATTTGCCACGACTAGCCAGTGGTGAGGAAATCCCCTGCTTTGCTTTAACCGGGCCCGAAGCTGGCAGCGATGCCAGCGCTATCCCCGACACGGGGGTCGTTTGCAAACAAGATTTTGCGGGTGAAAAAGACGTATTGGGCATCAGGCTTAACTGGGATAAACGCTACATTACCCTAGCCCCCGTCGCCACGTTACTGGGCCTTGCCTTCCAACTGAGAGACCCTGAACTGCTGCTAGGGGGTGAATCGGATATTGGCATCAGCTTAGCGCTTATCCCAACTGATACTTTGGGGGTTAGCATTGGTAAACGTCACTTTGCACTTAATATTCCTTTTCAAAACGGTCCTATTTGGGGAAAAGATGTTTTTATCCCCATAGATTGGCTAATTGGCGGTTCCGAACAGGCCGGTAATGGCTGGAAAATGCTCGTGGAGTGTCTAAGCGAAGGTCGCGGCATTTCTCTGCCTGCGCTGGCCACCGGTGCTGGGAAAACGCTGAGCCACGTGACCGGGGCCTATGCCGGTGTTCGCAAGCAGTTTGGCACTCACATCGGACGATTTGAAGGCATTGAGGCGCCATTGGCAGAGATTTTTTCAACCACTTACATTATGGATGCCGGGCGTCGTTTGACGGCAACGGCCATTGATCAAGAACAAAAGCCTGCTGTCATTACCGCCTTGCTAAAATATCAACTGACCGAACGCATGCGCACTATCGTAAATCATGCCATGGACATTCAAGGAGGCTCAGGCATCTGTTTGGGCCCTGATAATTTTATTGGGCGCATGTATCAAGCCGTGCCTATCGCAATTACTGTTGAAGGGGCCAATATACTTACCCGTAGCCTAATCGTTTTTGGCCAAGGTGCTATTCGCTGCCACCCTTATTTATTCAAAGAAATTCAAGCCACAAAAAACGATGACCTGGCCGCCCTCGATACTCTTTTATTTTCACATATGGGGTTCGTGCTCAGCAACCTAAGTCGCAGTATTTGGTTTGGCCTTAGCAACGCCGTCTTTGAATCACCGGGTACCCCAATGACCCGTAAATACTATAGACGTCTAACCCGCCTCAGTGCAGGCTTTGCCTTATTAACCGACTATGCCCTACTCACACTAGGTGGCAGCTTAAAACGCCGTGAAAGGCTCTCTGGACGCTTCGCTGACATCTTATCGAACCTCTATTTATGCTCAGCTGTCTTAAAGCACTTTGAGGACCAAGGAGAGCCTTATGCAGATCAACCATTGCTGGACTACAGCTGTCAAAGCTTAATACACGATGCGCAACAAGCTATGTTAGCGGTGTTTTACAATTTACCCATTTCATGGCTAGGTAAAGTGCTGCGGTTATTCATGTTCCCATTTGGCAAGCCCTACTCGCCCCCTTCTGACAAATTAATCCAATCAGTTGCACAACTTGGTATTAGAAATGGACCGAGTAGAGACCGCCTCAGCAAAGGCATATACATCACCAATGAACCGACAGATCGAACGGGGCGAATTGAGCATGCATTTCAACTGGCGCAAAAAGCTAAGGTTTGTGACACTCGCCTCAAGCGCCTAATCAAAGACGGTAGACTTATCAGCCACACAGAAGAGGATCGCATCGAAGAGGCATTGAACAAGGCACTCATCAACGCCGATGACGCAACGCTTCTAAGAGAAGCCAGAGCAGCCATGCTAAACGCTATTAAGGTAGACTCCTTCGAACCTGAGCAACTCACTAAGAGACCACTGGGTGTAAAGGCTTAAGCCCTGACCTAGCTGAATTGTTTAAAGATGACCGCCTGGAGAACTGCTTAACGGCACTTAACAAAGATTCGCCACGCCATGAAATGGTATGAGGTGAGTAATTAGCACCAGCCAGCGCTCTTACGGCGAGACTCAAAGGCGCATCGCCTTCAGCCTCAATACCAGCAATCGTTGACGGGTAAATTCCAACCGCGTCAGCCCAACTAGGCAGCGCGGCAATGGCCAGTTCGCGGTCATTTTTTTGACAAGCTACCGTCAAATCACTGAGTGCTTTATCAAGCGCTAGTTGATGCTGGTATGGCTCAGAAGCTACGTGTGACTTTCGTCGCTTGATTGCAAATACACCAATGATAAATAAGCCTAATGTCACTGGCAGAGCGATCAAAATAACTTGTCTGTGCTGCTCGTAGAACGCTGATAGGCCCGTTTGATAGCGCGTTAAAAGTGCATGACGCTCAACAGGGGCCTCATCAGACGATTCATCGCCTAACTCACCCTCTGTAACTGGCTTATCATTTACTTTATCAAATTCAATAGTAGACTCAGTGACTGAGCTATCGTTTTGATTAGGCAAAACTGCATCGCCCGGTGCAACGTTAAGGACGATGGCGTCAAATGTTGCTAATTGCGGTTTATCCTCTGTAACACTCCACCAAGGAATCTCCAATTGAGGAATTAGATACTCGCCTGGTGCATTGGCAACCAGTACTATCTTCTCTTGGCGCAGACCAACTAAGCCATTGCTTACTTCATCCGTTCTAAAGACCGGCTTTTCAGGATACGATTTTATAGCGTCAGGAATGGCCAGCTTCAGCTCAGGCAGCACCTCGGCTTTTAGCCCTTTAGCCATCAGTGCAATGGTCACCGTCACCGGCTCACCGACTCTTAACGTCTCTGGAGGCTGTGAAATATTAACACTTAACGTAAGCTGCGTTGCAGGCAACCAGTTTTCGCCTGTGTATGACGCAGGTTTTTCCCTTACCTCAACCGCCGCCTTTTCAGAGTAGGCGTTGACCCGCGCCCTCATTTGAGACCCATTCATTCGGCGATCGCTGCGCTGCTGACTACTTGCCAAGCTTCCCTTAAACACTGACGGTTCGAATTCAAGAACACCCGGTTTTCGCGGATAGACAACGTAATAGCGCTCGATCAATTGATAAGGACGATTATTGTGTGTTACGTAGCGCGGATCAGAAGACCCCCAAAACTGAATATCAGCATCACCTTGCGACAACTTTGGACTAGAAATAGACGCATTGTCTACTAATCGCCTAGAGAAATATAAACGCTGCACATAAGTCACTTGCGATTGCACATAAGGATTGAAAGGACTGAGCTCTACCTCCATTAATACATCATCTGACGTGGATTGAGCAACAGGCATTTCTGTCACCGTTATCGCGATGGGTTGTGAACTAAACCGACCAGATGTTAACGCAGGGATTGTCAGCGCACCCTTACGATTTGGCGATAATAAGAAAGCCCAACTCGTCTTGTAAGAGGCCACCCCATTAACCACGGTAAAATTAGTACTTTGTGTTTGGCGCTCTATACTAAAGTCTTTAAGCAGCCCAGCAGTGTCTGGACGCTGACCTCGAGTGCCTGAGAGCGTTACTGTCAGCGCTAATTGCTCATCATACCCTAGCTGCTTACGATCGACAGTAGCGATCAACTCTTTTGCCAGCAACGCTGAGCTCAATAATAACAAAGCCAATAATAAAAAGAGACGCGCTACCATTGCTGCACCCCCTGCGCATTGCCCGATGAGGCGTTTTGTGGCTGCCTTTGTCGATATTGGTATTGAAATTTACGACGCCAAAGGCCTGCACTGTCATCTGGAATTTTATGCAACCACTGCTGCGTTTGTTTCGCCTGCTCTTTTTCTTGCTCTGTCATTTCAGCTTTTTCAGGCTTTTGATCAGCCTGCTTTTTTCCGGCTTCTTCTGACTCTTGCTTAGCAGCTTCGGCTTGCCTTTTGGCCTCTTCTTCAGCTTGCTTTTTGGCATCTTCTGCTTTTTGCTTCTCTGCTTCAGACGGCTGGCCTTGCTTTTCATCATCGCCATCTTGAGGAGCATCTTGCTGATCGTTGCCTTGCTGACCGTCTTGCCCCTGCTTTTGGTCTTTTTGGTTTTGCTGTTGACTGTTTTGCTGATCCTGCTGATTTTGTTGGTTCTTTTTTTGCTCTTCTTGCATCTGTTTCAACAAATCCAGATTAAATTTTGCATCTTCATGATCAACCTGTTTCGCAAGCGCCTCATCGTAAGACTTAATTGCTTCATCGATCTTACCCGCTTTTGCTAAGGCATTACCTCGATTATACAATCCATCAGCCGTTTTTTCAGCCTCAAGCAGACGTGCAGACTCCTCAAAATCGCCATTTTTATAAGCCGCAGACGCTTTCCATTGCGTAGATTCAAAGAGTACTTTTGCCTGCTCGTGCTTTTTATCCAGCAAAGCACGATGAGCACGCTGGTCCGCATTTAACCATAACGCATCCCAAGAAAAAGCGGATGCTGACTGCGGCATCACGCCACTCAAAACAATTGCGCAAAAACCTAATGAAAATAGATACCCCTTGCGAAATAATAGCAGTGCGGGCAATAGCAACAACCATAACAACCAGATACCTTCGTTATGCCAATGCGCTACCGTATTTTTTTTATCATCTAGCACAGACGATTTATCGGCTGAAAAAAATCGCTGAAAACGCTCGATGTCATTATCTGAAAGCGCCAGCGCTTGAAACAAACCACCGCCTTCACTGGCAATTTCTCGCAGCGGCGCGGTATCCACCTTAGCAATAATCAACTCACCTTGACTGTCACGCAAATAGTTATTTTGTGACGTAGGAATTGGCGCCCCCGCATTTGTACCAATCGCAGCAACAGACACCTGATATCCCAATGACGCCGACGCTGCAGCGCTTTGTAAAGCTTGCGGTAGATTGCTCACACCATCAGCAATGATCAAGATATCGCCTGTGGCGTACCCCGCCTGCTGAAGCAGTAAAGCCGCCTCGTCAATGCCACGATAAATTAGGCTACCCTGAGCCGGCATAATACTAGGCGAGAGGTTTTTGGCCTGCTCAATAATATTCTCAACGTCATCGGTCAACGGTGAAACTGCAAAAGCATCACCAGCAAATACCACAAGACCGGTTTGGCCTTCTTTACGGATCTTTAACAAGTCGAGCAACTTAAAGCGTGCCCGATTAATCCGGTTAGGCGGTACGTCAGCGGCCATCATTGACAAAGATAAATCTAAAACCAGCACCAAACCTTGCTGTGTTTGAAAAGCCGGAAGCTGACGTTTCTGCCAGCTTGGCCCCGCGAGTGCAATGATTGCAACTAAGGAGGCTAGCAACACAAGAGGCCTCAACCAGTGGGCCCTGCCACCTTCTTTGCCACTAATAACAAAAGGCCTGAGCCGTTCATCGATAAAGTGCTGCCAAGCCTGACTTTGACTGCTTTTTCGAGATAACCACCACCAAACAAAAAAAGCCAATGGGGCAAGTAGAAGCCACAGGGGATACAAAAAATGAAACTCAGCTAATGCGCTCATTCGCCTCTCTCTCGCATGACTACGCCCAATAAACCTAATAGCAACGCTATGGCTAACGGCCAGTAAAACAAATCTGTTTTAGGGCGCCATTGTTGTTGCTTACGCTCAATTGGTTCAAGCGCATCTATTTGATTATAAATTTGACGAAACGTATCGGTATCCGTTGCACGATAATAACGCCCCCCTGTCATCTCAGCAATTTTGGTTAGTGTCTGTTCATCAACCCCTGATGAACGGGATTGACTAAAAAAATCGATCGTGTCGCTGCGCTGTGCACCGATACCCACTGTGTAAATTTTCAGCCCGTTTTTAGCCGCCATTGCCGCCGCCTCCTCGACCCCCACAACACCGGCTGTATTTTCGCCATCGGTCATTAATACTAAAATGTGCTCAGCATCTGGCTGATCGTTAAGGCGCTTCAAAGCCAAGCCAATAGAGTCGCCAATAGCCGTATTACGCCCAGCTAAGCCCAACGCTGACTCATCAAGTAGCTTTCGCACCGTCTTGCGGTCAAACGTTAAAGGGGCCTGCAGGTAAGCCTGATCGCCAAACAGAATGAGTCCAATTCGATCCCCCACTCGACGCTCGATAAACTCGCCCGCAACATATTTTGTAGCGGTTAACCTATCCACCGTCTGACTGCCTAACTGATAGTCCCTTTCTTGCATACTTAACGATAGATCAACCGCCAGCATGAGATTCCTGCCACTAACGGGCAATTGCACCAAATCACCCACCATGACAGGGCGCGCAAGCCCTACAATGAGACTACACCATGCAATCAATAAACTGAGTTTTGCCAGCCAGCGCCAGCGCTTCTGATTAGGTAAATCGGCGCTCTGTGGTAAATCTTGCAGAAACGGAACCTTAAGTGCCGCACGCTCCTGATCAACAGGTGGTTTAGACAGCCACCACATTAAAATAGGCAGCGGCAGCAGCCATAATGCCCACATCCATTGCCATTCAAGCATCGTTAGACTCCAGCTTACCTTGGCTCAAAGCCGATTGAGACGTTACCCATTTTCGTGCCAAATTGGAGATTGCTGTGCGATCATAGTGAGTGGCCTGCTGATAGGGCTGAGCGGCCAATATTCGCCCCGCCCCCTGACTGAAGTCTTTATTACTTGAATGCTGATCTAAGTATTCAAGCCACTGATTTCCAACCAAACCCGCTGCCGCTTTACGCCCATGTAAGTTAATCACAATACGTCTCATTAAGGCTGACAAAGATTGAAGCCATTCCTGTGAGCTCAGCGCCTGATCAGCCTCAAGCCTTTGCAAAGACTCAAGCGCATGACTAACAAGCTGACGTTGATGTTTGCTTTTTTTGCGACGCCACCAAAATAGCGCGATACCACTGATTAGCAACCCCGCAAGCAACCACCAGCCTATTGCGAGGGGCCACCATTCAATAGAATCAGGCAAATGAATATCACGCAATTGCTCTAGTGGGTTCATGCTATCCCTCCGTGCAGTTTTGCGATACGAACTTTTTCATCATCCGCCGTTGAAATCTCTATCAGTCGAGCGCGGCATTGCAAAGCGAGCGTCTGAATGCGATTTAATTGATTCTCGTCATTTTTTTTGTAATCATCACAAAGCGCTGATTGAGTTGTATTTAGGCGTAAAAAGCGTAAACCGTCACTTAGTCTGAGTTGAGTTTTAGCTGGCAGCTGATGCTCAAAAGGGTCGCTGATGACTATGAGCGTCACTGCCGAACGCCTAGCAATACGCCGCAGCTGTTGCTCAGCTTCTTCATCAATCCCGCGAAAATCACTCAATAAGATCACTTGACTACCCGGCGCGAGCACCCGACGTAAACGCTTCCAACTTTGGCTTAGGCCGATATCTCCCGTCTCAGCAAAACTTGGGACGTTTCGTGTCGCGTCAGCCAACAGTTTAATAAGCTGTAGCACTTTTGACTTACTGCGTGCGGGACGAAGTTGCTGCTCATCATCTAATGCCAGCAGCATGCCACCAACACGGTCACCATCCAGCCAACTCTTCCATGCCAAAAGGCTTGCAATCTCAGACATCACAACTGATTTAAATTGACCTTGAGTGGCAAAAAACATGCTCGGTCGGTAATCACACCACAACAATACCGGCCGTTCGCGTTCTTCTTCAAAAAGCTTAGTGTGGGGCTCACCTGTACGCGCCGTCACTTTCCAGTCCATGCTGCGGATATCATCACCCGGGCTGTAAGGACGAGACTCCGCAAATTCCATCCCACGCCCGAGCTGACGCACCTGATGGTTGCCGGCCTGCTTGGTCGCTTTACGGTAGCGGCTATGCCGCTGTAATAAGCGAGCGACCTGCTGCTGTGCTAACAAACTGTCAACTGAGCTGTAAACTAAGCCTTCGCCTGCCTGTGTAGATATTGCCATCTCAGGGCACTGCAACCAGACTTAACAAATCATCAATAACTTGGTCACTTGTTTTACCACTCGCCTCACCTTCAAAGCTCAGTAAAATTCGATGCCTTAACACTTCGTGCGCGATACTTTGAACATCATCCGGCCCTACGTAGTCGCGCCCTTGCAGCCAAGCGTGCGCTCTAGCGCAGCGATCGAGCGCCATTGTGGCTCGCGGGCTTGCGCCAAACGCAATGACATCAGCAAGCTCTTGATTGTAGGCCTCAGGCTTGCGACTCGCCATAATCAGCTGCAATAAATATTCTTCGACGTTATCCGCCATATAAAGCTGCATGACTTGTTGGCGTGCCTCTCTAATGTCGTCTTTACTAATCAACACTTCAGGCTTGGTTACTTGATGCTGAATATCCTGCAACGCTTCTGCACGATTGAGCGTTAATATGGCTCTCTCAGCAGTAAGATCTGGGTACCCTACCCTGACATGCATTAAGAAACGGTCGAGCTGCGCCTCTGGCAAATTATACGTGCCTTCTTGCTCGATAGGGTTTTGCGTAGCCATGACCATAAAAGGCTCTGCGAGCTTGTAAGTCACACCCGCGACCGTGATTTGGCGTTCAGCCATTGCCTCTAACAGCGCTGACTGTACTTTAGCAGGCGCTCGGTTAATTTCATCAGCCAGAACCATATTATGAAATAAGGGGCCCTCGCGAAACTGAAAATCACCCGTCTGAGGCTGAAATATTTCAGTTCCAGTGATATCTGCAGGCAATAGGTCAGGAGTGAACTGTACGCGATGAAAATCACCCTCAATTGCTTGACTAAGCACTTGAACAGCCCTTGTCTTGGCCAAGCCTGGCGCGCCTTCAACTAATAAATGCCCGTCGGCCAACAAAGCAACCAATAGGCGATTCACCAAATCTGCTTGGCCAATTATTTTCCCACTGACATAATCCTGAAGCTTGTCAAAGCGTTGTTTCTGCTGCATGCTGCCGTTCCAAATTGTTATTGTAGTAAGTCGTATCTTGTTTCACCGATAAAGATACGCCAAGGATTTTACGGTCTGATATGGTAACAGACTAGCCTAATTTCAAGGTAATTTCTGAGCGTTAAGGATTCTTAATTATGACCATAAAATCTATTATTGAGCAAAAACTCGAACAGGCATTTGAACCTGAATTTCTTGAAGTTTTAAACGAAAGCTTTATGCACAATGTACCCGAGGGCTCGGAGTCTCATTTTAAAGTGACTATCGTGAGCAACGCGTTTATCGAAAAGCGACTAATCGCTCGCCACAGACTGGTCAATCAAGCACTGGCCAGTGAATTAAACACGATTCACGCGCTGGCTATTCACACACTGACACCTGATGAATATTTTGCCAAAGCGGGGAAAATAGCGGACTCACCTGAGTGCCTTGGCGGCGGCAAGCAAGACTAGCGCCCAGCGTTATTTTTATTATGCTCAAGCAGAATATTAATGCATAAT
>ENA-ORXT01001960-ORXT01001960.1-marine-metagenome-genome-assembly--contig:-NODE-1960-length-25956-cov-4.981993_pt1 | contig 25956 bp, 31 predicted proteins | sample MGYA00237868_ERZ511482 | MGnify/ENA metagenome assembly ERZ511482
ACATTGTTGAGGATATAAAAGTCGGCGAAGAGATAACACTCGATTACAGTAAAGAGTTATGTGGATTACACGTAGCTGTAAAAGAAGAGAGGATATACTCTATGGGAGTTACAGACACAGTTAATTCGCAGGTTATGTTTAATTCTTCTAAACTACAACCCGGAAATGTACTAACAATAAATGGGTACGACAAAGGAAGAGAGGAACCTTTAGAACTTAAAATATTGTCAGAAGGCATATCCTCTGACGGCGCATACGCTTATGACTACGTTATTCTGAACCCAGAAAAAGATGATGATTACGACTACATAGAGAAATCGGGGTATATATGGCGTTTTAAAGACAAACTAACAGGGCATAGATGTTAACAAGATTTAGCGTACTACCTGACGGTAGGCGAGTTTTGATGGGAGTAGATAAAGCTAAGATATTGTATGATAAATGGTTGGGTGAAGAGAAAACTGGTTGGCATTGCGCTAATTGGCTTAAAAATCATTGTCGAGAAAACTCTCTAAAGTTTCCCAAGTTCGCAGTGCATTCAGCGAATCCTCGGGGAAAGAGAAACATTGAGGAATTATTAAAAGATCTATAATAAATAAAGCATATGAATAATAACTACGAACAAGCAAGAAAAACGTTATCCGAGGAGTGGAATAAACCTAAGGCTAAGAACATCCACCAGAAACCTTCCTTACCATTTACGCCGGGATATAATTCTTGGACAGAAGACATAAGGAAACCTCGAGATTATGATAAGATAAATGCGGCACAGTTTATTATCAACGAAATAAAGGGAGCATGAATATAATAGGTTTGATCGGTTATAAAGGCAGCGGAAAAGACGAGGTCTGTAAGATTATACAGAAACATGATAGTTCTTGGGAGAATAAGAAGTTCGCGGGAAAACTGAAGCAGATAGCCACATTACTTACAGGTATTGACGATTGGGAGGATAGATCTAAACGTAATGATATAATAGAGACATTAGGTATGCCTCGCAGAAGTTTCCTCCAGAAACTGGGGACAGAAGCAGTAAGAGATAATATTCATGCAGATGTATGGGTAAATGCCTTATTTGCGGATTATAAAATACTTACAATCTATCATCCCGGATATGTACCGCCTGTGCCTCCGTCCGAATATTGGCCTAACTGGATTATCACTGATTGTCGCTTCCCGAATGAAGCAGAAATAATAAAAGAAAAAGGAGGAATAATAGTAGAAGTACATAGATTTGACGACAATAAAGACCTGCATCCATCGGAGACAGCTTTAGATAACTGGGAAGCCGATTACTCCATAGATAATACAGGAGATTTAGATAACCTAAACAAAGAAGTAGAGAAGTTTATGCACACATATAGTCTCCTATAAATTAGAATACTTAAGAGCTTCCATATCTACTACCTTCTTAGCTTCTTTCTGAAGATAAGGATACTTAATAATCATCTCCTTATTCTTATCATAGTCAAGATAATGAGCAACTCCTAAATCTTGGCAAACATAACCAGCCTTCTCCATAAGATGAGCATACATAGATACCTGACCTTGATATTTAGTATAGGTACAATCATATAGATGTGATATAGGACCGGTGCCCATTTTATACTTACCCTTACCTATTGAAGTCTTCTTAGGCTTGCGTATTTCCTCACGTTTCTTAGCTCCTTTAACTGGGTGAGCTCCACCATTTGTGTTATGTGTTTTTATCATAGAATATCCCGCCAAGTAGGTCTCGTCGCCACTTTCAACGGACAAACATTTGGTGGGTACTGTATCTACTTTCTTAATGTCTTTAATATAGTAGAAGTTTCTTTCGCTGGTATTTTTATTAATTCTATCGCCCATAACCTCTATATAGTCAGTATTTCTACATAGAAAAGGATTTATGTTAGGTGTGAAATTAATAGCGTAAGCTTGGATATCGGTTTTACCGAATCCAGACGCCTTGTAAGGAATGATAGTTGTTTTCATCCCCAATGAATTGGCCAAACGTTTCACATCTCCAGCCTGCTGCTTATTGGTCGTATTCATTGTGCATCTATTTCTAACTCTATTAAAGCATCCGTCGCCATCCATATAACCCCTTAATAAATCTAATCTTTGGGATATAGAAGATCTCATATAAAGCATCGGTATATGCTTGTTCTTAATTAAATTCAGTTCCCTAAGTTGTGGCGCTAAATTATACAAAGTCCTACTTTCTGCTTTATCCACGAAGTTACGATTATGATTTACACTTGTTTTGTATCCTCGTTTATCTATTTCATTCCATATATCTTGGTTAACGCAAGTTATAGTTGGGTGGTTTCTATTACCATCAGCTAACCATAGACCTAATATATAAGGATCAATAGGTAACCTTTTTTCCTCAAATTTGACGTCAGTTACCTTTATCCTAATAACCCCGCCATTGGACCTTCTTTCGAATATATCTTCGGTTGTCATTTCCACTTCTTCTATATAAGTAGAGGTAGCACCTTTTACCATTTTACTTTTAATTATACTAACTACCCAGCGATGTTCGTGGTCCGCCACTAATGTATCTCCATTATCAAATTTTAACTCAAAACAAGGATTATAGTGTATATCTGATATAAGTTTAACTTTGGTTACTTCTCCGTTACCGTCAAATATACTGTCACCTACCGATATGTTTTCCATTAATTTCCACCCCGAAGGAGTGGCTATAGGAGTATCTAAAGCGAGACCTTTATTGTCTATCACCGAGAAGTATCTAATTCCGTCCTCAGTCCAGATATAGATGATATCGATCTGTCCACAAACTCTCGCGACAGGATCCCAGACAACTAATTCAAAATAACATCCATCCTTTAACTCGAATAGATCATTTATGACTGATTGGTTATCATACTCTTTCTCAAAGTTTATAACCTTAAACATCTCCCCAGTAAAAGGATTAGCATACTCCCCTACTGCACATGCCTCGAATTCAACCTCGTCATGAAACTTACTTCCATAAACGTTAGCATAGTCCCATTCTAACTTAGTAACTCGGCAGAGGTCCTTAAACATAGGCGCAGTACGAGATGTAAGACGTTTACGACAATCATCAAAATCATGCAATAACCTCCAGGTCTTATTATTACCATTAGTTAAAGCTATCGCCATCTTAGCTACCCCGAGCTCAGAATCAAAAGGTTCCAACCATTGTGACCATACCTTATTAACTGAGGACAATCGTGTACGATCCTCGATAAGACCCTCTCCGTACCAATAAGAATGATCGCTGTCTCTGAATATTACTTTAGGGTCTCCCATAATAAAAAACTAAAATTTATTTGTTTTAAAGGCTTAAAACTTTCAATTATCGATATATTTGTGTATACAAATCGATTAGTAGAAAGAAAGTGAACTCGAAGATAGACAAAAGCTATGATTATAACAACATAGCAACGTACATTCTAAAATCCTTAGAAGTATTGGAGGTAGCGGAAAGCCGTCCTGCGATAGCGGATAAGGAAAAGAAGTTCTTAGTATGCCTTATATTGGCATATACTGAGGGTATAAGGACGTACAAGAGCGCGAGGCTACTACAGATATGTCAAGACCTTCTGGGAATAAAAAGACCTGGAGACGTTACTACATACCTAAAGAGGGTAGAGGAAAAGAAATGGATAACATACGATATAAAAGAGAAAGAGTTCACTATTCCAGAAGCCTTTGAAGATTTAAATACCGAAAAACATGAATTACAATTAAAAGTGAAGGTGAGCTATGAAGCTGTTAGACAAAATAATACAGACTAATTTAAAAATATACCAAACTCAGGTAGACGATGTAGACTATATAGTCATGGGTAAAGAGGCGTTCAAAGAATTAGCCCAAGAATATAGAGATATGATAGGATCGGAAGCAGGAATTGTGGATGTATCGATAACCGAAATAGAAGAATACGCTGGGGCAAGAATATTAGTCCCATTATCAGGTAAAATATATGGCGATTTCCAATTTTGTAAAAGGATTAGAGCCGATCATTGAGATCGCGGCGAAGAGAGCAGGGATAACATTAGAGCAAGGAAATGTCGTTGTACATAATTATTTCAAATCCCTAAGGAAGTTTCTCGATGATGTAAGAGTTCCGATAATAGATATACCGTTCGGAACCTTCAAATTCTCTAAAAGAAAGATGAGTCAATCGATCAGCAAGAGAAAGTACCACAAAGAAAACGGCAACAATGTCGATTCTCGCATGGAAGAGCTCAGAGATAAGATATACGATCTAATCCTGACGAGGTATGATGAGGAAGATAAAGATATTTCCACTAAAAAGTGGTACAACAAGACATGGACCAGAACCATAGGAAGATTAAGAGGTGAACTGGACCTATTAGAAGATCAGAAAAAAGTAAAGAAAGCAAGTGAGTCACGTAAGTCTAAAAAAGATAAAGAGAAAAGCCAGAGACAGGAGAAGTAAGAGTCCTCTCATGTGGCCCATTATAACCGGAGAGAATCGTAAACAATACGAGAAACAGTTCGCCGAGGAATGGATCAAGAAGAACGAGAATGCAGGCAATCCCGATAAACTTGATGAAGCTGAGATAGAGAAGATATCTAAGATAGTAGGTAAATACGAGGTTAAGAAGATCCAGAAAGGCACGAAAGTTTACTGGAAGAGAGGTGGGACGCATTTTTCCTTCATGGGAGACTCTTACCCAATTGAAAATCAGGCTATGATGGAGGAACGTATTAACTTCATGGCAGAACAACAGAAATTAAAGAAAGCACAAAGCGAAGAAGAGTAATGGAAGGAGATACATATAACGAGGAAGTAGCAAAGAAAGTAGGAGCAGAGTTCGAGGCGGGTTATATAGACGGAGATGATGTATATGAATTGCCGAGAGTTAAATTCGGAGCAAAACAACTAAGCGCCTCGGATATACCAGCTGCAGCTAAAACTCCTGGATTAGACCCAATCACTATTGATGAGGTTAATATGTATACAAATTTATTAGGCGTACTAATGGAAGGGCCATCCAAACCTAATAGCCCATTATTCGAATTAAACAAGATCCAGAGAGATATAGTTAAAGCGGAGAGAAATGGCTGGGCAACAGAAGATCTGAAGGCATTGAAAGAGACAATCAAAGGATGCTGCCCAACAAGTTCGACTGTAAAAGATAGTTTAATCTATAAACCACATAGAGCAGCTATATTAAATAGAATTGTAGAATTAACAGGGTTAGATGCTTACATCAACAAGTATAAAGAAGAAGATAGAAGATATTAATAGATATCAGTTAGAGAATGATTGTAACTGTGATGAGACATTGAAATTAATGTTGATGGATCGATTAGAAAAATTAGAAAGAAATGGGACCGAATGAATTAGCTGAACAAGCTGAGCAACTGAGAAAAGCGAATGATATTGAAGTCAATTATATACATGTATCTGGCGAGTGTTTACCGGCATATACAACGGATTGCTCCACCGGAGACTGTTGTTGCTGCAGTTGCACATGTGATCCCTATGATGTGGATGAATTAGTAGATTTACTGAGAGTAACTGTCAGAGCAAGTGTAGATCAGGACGAAAGAGATATAGCAGATAAATTTAAGAAATTAGTAGAAATATTATATGAGTAGATGGTTTGTCTCGAGAGAGAAAGAGAAGGATGGAATAAAGAAAGGTGCTTGGAAGTATACTTCTAATTCAACTGGAGATTATATAGAAATAACAAGATTAGAAAGCGAGAAAATATACAATGAAATCAGTAAAAGATACGAAGAAAGGATTTATATCGGATGATATGCAGAGGATTTTAGATGCAAATCTAGACCATAGAAAGCATATCATGAAACAGTTAAAGGCATTCGCGAAGGACGATAGTTATTTCGAACTTTACGACGGACATGAATTTGGTCAGGACGAAAATCTAATAAGATTATTTGTATACAAGCCGCCGAAGGAATTCAGACCTTCTTTCGTTAGGACTGTACCTAACCAAAGTACAATAGAAGGATCCAGCGGAATGAAGCCTAAGACATACTATATCGATGATATACCTATGCCTTATGGTAAAGTTATAAAAGCTGGCAAAGCCTCAGAAGGAAATACCCAGTACGCCGATGGAGATATAGTTACTCTATTCAGTAACAGAGTGATGGGCTATCAACAGAATCCTGAGTGGGTAAGGTATTGGCAAGCGTTGGACGGGCAGATGGGCATGACAGCTAAGGCTACAGAGCCTGATCCAAATATACCAAACATAGAGATAAACTATGATTCTTTCAAATACATCCGAGTAGGTAACCTATATCCGGATATGAATGACAGACTCACATATCTCTTACCTTCTTACGACATTAGAAAGTATACAGGTGTCTAAGGAGTCGCAGAAGATTGAATTGAAAGATATTACACCAAGGAAGGTATTCAACTTTCTAAGGTCTAAGTGGCGGAAATTCTGGGGGATAAGAATTAAAGAAGAAGACATCATAGAGTTTTCTGAAGTAATTATGTACCGAGCCCTGAGTTGCCCAGACTGTGTTTACGACAAAGCCTGCCTAAAGCCAGAGGGGTGCGGATGCCCTGTTCCCCAGCTGTTCGCAGCCATGGGAGCGGAATGCGGTAAAAGACCGCAGTACGGCGCTAAGAAATGGTTTGAATTACCTGAAAGAGGCTGGAAAGCAGCGTGGATAGCGCACAAGAAAAAGAAAGGAATTTTATTTAGTAAATTATATACAAAGTAAGTAAGAAAGACATGCAAGGAAAATTATTCAAAGAAGTAATCCACAGTTACGGACAAGTAAATGTGGGAGATACGATTAAATTCGAATTCGAATTAAATGATGGAGTAGATTGGGACCAGGTAGACTATATGTACGCAGATTGCGGATCATGCACCACATTCGAGAAAAAAGGAAATAAATTAAAAGGACAAGTAGACACTAACTTAGCTGGTGCGCGAAACGAAGGGGCGAATCAGATAACTAAGATGATATATGTCAAGTTGAACAATGGTGAAAGTGATTTCATCGCCGACGAGAATCAGAAGAGAAAATCCAACACCAAAGCAGAGAAGGAGATTCTGCAGATACACGGCGTGATCGTCAAGAAATAAGCCTTTTTAAAAGATACTTACCCTTCCACAGATAGTTAATTTATTAGCTATCCCTACCTCGGTGCGGGTAAAGGTCCTACTTTACCTTCACCATTTTTTTTATAACAAAAATGAGTATATGAGGGTTTACATTGCAAGAGGCAGAAAGATTCACGGACCAGGAGATCGGTCTTATTTAAATTCCAGTACTGAAGTTCTGGAGATTAAGAAGAAGTTTCCCGCGAGGAAAAAGACTAAGATCGGCTGCGCTTACGAGGAATGTGGATGCACACATTATAAGATGGAAATAGCAAGAGTGCCATTTAAGCGCTCTGTATTTCCTTGCGATGAGGTAAGATGTGATGAAGATGTATTTATAGCAGAAACAGACAGATTAGATTATACTAAACAGAAAGGTTGTAAAAAATGCTAACATGGGTTGGGATAGAAGAATTAACAAAAGTGAGAAAAGTAAAGAGCTGTATGATAAAAGCATAGCTCAAGTACAATCGGATATAGATTCCAAAAAGAAAACTCCAGCAGAATATATGCGAATCTATAAAAGAATGATAGAGAAAGAGCATTACGAAGTAGCTAAAGCTATAACCGAAGTACTCGCTCCTCTAAATTATCTCACAATAGACACACACAGCCACATAGAAAGCTTAAAATGAGTCAGGAAGAAAGAACTGAAGAAGATTTTTATCACTTCTGCACAAGATGGAATCGTGAGATGCTCTTTTTCGAGGAGAATCCTGAACTCCAGTATATAGAACCATACAAATCTATGATAGATGACTCGACAATAAAAAAGAGCTCTAAAATCATGGACGCGATATATTTAATATTCGACCCTAAAAGTTCAAACCAGCAATCGGATCGACCCGAGAAAGAAGCAAAAGACGAAGTAGCAAGATACTTTCTGAAAGATGAATTATTCAACTGGAACAAGTATAAGAAAATTATAAAGGCTTACAAGCGAGACAGTAGATCTCCGAGCGAGAGAGACTATGAGTTCTATCGATCCAAGATTGAGCAAATAAAAGAGTACCTAAGAACACAGCCATTAGCGGTCAACTCTGCTGAGATCACTGATTTGATGTCAAAAGTTATGGAATTCATGCGTGAAGCTAACAAATTTGAAAAAATAGTCAGAGCAGAGAAGAAAGATAAAAGACTGCGTGGCGGAATACACAGAAGTATTGTCGAGAGAGTGCCGCCAGCATAGTTATGGAACATATTAAGATCTATAATAAAGACACCAATCCTCATTCGATCTTAAAGGAGAAAGTAGGAGATGATGAAATGGTGATAGCGGACCTGTTTTGTTATAAGATAAAAGATAGAGAAAGATTTTACGACAGAGATCACCCGAAACAGCTACATCCAGAATCTATACTGTATAAAGATTACTGGTTAGATTTTGAGAAAAGATGCATAGAAGGCTGGTGGGTCGAGGACGCAGATGGAACTTGGGTATTTATGATGCCTAAGCTTTTTTATTTTATAAACTATGTAACAATAGTCGGGGCAGATAGAACCAGAATAAAACCATGGTTAAGAGACTTAGAGTGGATATACGCCACTTACTGGTTATGTTGCGAGGGATTTAGTGGATTCGAAAATGACGATGTCTACACCTCGCATTACTTAGTTAAGAAGGTAATAGATGGAACAATAGACGATGTTCAGAAAAAGAAGATCCCACCATCATGTTATAATAAGAAGGGAGAGTTAAAAGAGTACGTCGACCCATGGATATTCTTAACCAGAACATACTTAATAGACGACCCACGGGGACCATTAGGTAGACCGCTGTATAGTCCGAGTAAACAGACGAAGAGAGAGGGAACAGGATTACTGGACACGTTGAACAGACTTAACGCCTTGATTTTCGGATGCCGTGGTATTTCGAAGACTTTACATGTATTCCAAGGAATAGTGATGCATGAATTCACCTTTGGAGGTGTTAAATTCATGGAAGATATAGATTATACAAGTAGACAGTTACTTATAGGATTAGGATGCGGAACTAAAGACCAACTCCAGAGATCTATAAATAACATGAAATCGTTCTACGATAATCAACCCGGTAAGTTTAGATTTGAGGAAGCAGATCAGCCCGATTATATGGGGTCTTTTTATAAGAATTACCAAGGAACATTTAGAGTAGGGAGCCACTTTCAGCATATAATAAAAGGTGGAGCAGGAGGTGCCACTGTTGAACAGTTCGGCTCCTCGATACAAATGTCAGTAATCGAAACCGGTAGAACAACCATCGGCGCAGGAGACAGACAGAGACTTATAGTTTTAGAGGAGGCAGGATTCTTAGGACCACTGTTGATAGATACCTACAATGCTACGAGAGACTCGATGAAGATATCGGGACAGAAAGTAGGACATTTCGTAGTATTAGGAACTGCTGGAGATATACTTAAGGTAAGAGAGGCTAAGAAGATGTTCGAAGATCCGAACGGATACGAAGCTTTCGGTATTCCCAATTATTGGGAGAATACCAGTAAGAAAATAGGATTGTTTATCTCAGTTCTGTATCAATATAGAGATTACGAAGACGATCAAGGTAACCTTAAGATAAGAGAAGCTTTAGACGCTTTCAAGAAAGATAAGAAGAAGTGGGCAGAAGATTTAGATAGCGTGGCTTTTACATCTCAAATGATGTATAATCCATTAGTCCCGAGAGACATGCTGATTCCTAATACAAGGAGTCTATTACCGAAGAAAGAAGCCCAGAATCATCTATCAGATATAGAAGTAAATGATTTATATCAAAAGTTCGCCAATGCAGGGAGGTTAGAGTGGGACAGTACCCAGAGATACGGAGTTAGATTTGACAAGGATATGGACGGAACAGGTAGAGTAATATCTGATTATAGCCCAGACTTTGATAAGATAAATAAAGAGGGTAGATTCGTAATGTTCGAGTCACCTGGCGAATATATACCAGAATTCACCTATTTCGTCTGCTTTGACCCGACTAAAGCTAAAGACGACGATGGAACATCGTTGAATGGCATAGTTGTATATAAACATTTCAATTCCAATGGCGGCTGGCTTAACGACGGTATAGCAGCTGTCTGGACAGGGAGATTCAATACTCTCGATGAGAATTATCAGCAAGTAGTTAAAATAGCTAAATACTTCAATGCTACTATATTTATAGAGACCAATACTGGTGGGTGGGTTAAGATGTTCAGAGAGAATGGGCACTTCGATATGCTGCAGGCAGATTCTTACGCTCTGGAGAAAGAATTAGGAAAGGGTAAGTGGAAGCGTAATTACCATAAGATCGGCTGCGAAATGACCGGCAGGAAAAAAGAATACGCGATAAAAGCTTTAAGAGATTGGTTAACAGAGGTTAGAATTAGAGATGAAGTAACAAATGCTCCGACAAAAAGAAACATAGACTATATATTTTCTAAAAGAATATTAGCAGAGATAATAAACCACAATCCGGGAGGGAACTACGATTTACTATCATCACTATACCTACTAATGATTCTTTTTGATCAATTAAACGACTTAACACCGAAAAAGGAAGTGAAAAGTGTCTTAGATGGTTACGATGTACAAGATACATTAGACAGGCAAAGACACAGCCAACAATCAAGATTAGACAGAAGAAGAGCTTCTTTTTTAGAAACAATGTAAATGATTTTCCAAACAAGTATCTACGACGGACCTATTGTCAGCACTAAGGACAAGGAAAAGAATGATTACGAAAGAATCAAAGAAATAGCTGAAGGCATTTTAGCAACAGATAGAGGCCCCGATGAGAAGCTGAAGATGCAGATATGTTTACAAGCCCATAACGGTTCTATAGACCCAATTCTGTATGAGGACCCGTATTGCATAGATGTTAAGGAGAATAATGGAACTCTTACTCAACTCCAGTTTGATCATCAAAATATAAGTCACACACCTTGGACAGCTACATTCGTAAATGCTTTCGAGGGAGAGCAGATAGCTAAAAGATTCTCAATAGGTGTAGTAGATAATAGATCAAATAGGGACAGCATCTACAGAAGGCAATTAGAGAAACCGATAACCGAACATTTCACCAACATAGTTAATAGTGTAAGACAGCTCGTTACTGAGCAAGTAACACAAGGATCCAACCCACAACAATTACAAGATCCGAGAGTACAGCAACAGCTGCAGCAGCAAGTATCTAAGTTGTTGGAGAATCAAATCCCCAAGACAATATTAGATCATTTGTCGGGAAATTACACCGCACCAATACCGAAATTAGCTAAAGCAACATTAGAGCATCACATCAAGAAGGATGACATAAGATACAAGACACAGTCAGAAGCTGTTAAATTCGCAGTGTGCCATGATGAGGTATATTATTTCGCGGGAGAGTGGGGAGGGAGATTAGATTTTAGAGTAGAAAATCCCATGAATATTGTATCAGGATGCGGGGTCAGGACCGAGGTAAGGATAGAATATGCGGATTGGGTGAAAAGAACAGACTTCGTATCCCTCACACAGGCGCTGTCGATGCACTCGGATACGCTAACAAGAAGTGAGATAAAAGATTTAGAAGAAGGATTCGCTAATTATAAAAGTAACGGATCCAGAGCTACACAACCGTTTTGGGGAGATAACCAAAGGACCAAGGAATTCATGAAGCGTGTATCCGATCTTCCGAAAGCCGAAAGAGAGCAATTCGCGGGATACGATAGACATACTCCTGAGGGACAGAATAAGTTCCTACAAATGTACACCCGAGTCATGGGAGGTAATGGGTGGGGGAGCAGATACGCAGATTGCGGAATACAACAAGATCATATATGCGTAAGACTTCCGATGAAGATGTATAGAATAAAACGGAAGAACGAAGAAGGAAGAGAGTACTGGGTGGAGAGAATGGAACACTACGAACCGGTGCATACAGATATAGAAGTACATGAAATAAGGAGAGAAGGTATATACGAAATGTTCGTACTAAATAGAGAGATAATAACTGGAATACGACCCCTGCCCTGTCAATACTCTTCTCCCGAAAATTATAGAAGACCAACAATGCCGTACTATGGCCAACGATTATCTACACATCAAAATACAGTTAAAGGTAAATCGATGATCGAAAGAGCGTTACCAGCACAAAAGATGTATGACACAACCTTGGCGTCGATTAAGAAAGACTTAGCAACAGACATAGGGCCAGTATTCATGATGTTCATGAATCTTAAACCAGAAGATTGGAAATATCAGGATTGGTTAGATTTCATGATTAATGCGGGAATCATGTGGATAGATCCTAAAAATAGGGCGATGAATAACGTAGATCCACAATTCCTAAAACAAATAAATCTATCTAAGATGGGAGCGATAGCGGCCAAGCTGTCCATGCTCGACAGATGGAAATCCAATATCGCCATGGCTTTATTCTACTCAGAACAAAGAGCAGAAGCGCCAGGACAATACGCCACCGACTCAAACATAGAAGCATCTAACGAAAGACTGTACCATAAGACTGCCCCATTCGTGGAGACACTGAGGAAGATAACGGAAAGAGCTGTAACTGGATACATGAATAGATGTGTATACTATTATAGAGATCATATCGAAGAAGCTTCCACATTCTTAAACGATGTACAGCTGCAGTTATTAAAAAGCATACCAATATCTTCTTTCGAATATTTAGGTATAGAATTCGAGAGAACGGATGAGCAGGACAAGAAAGCAGCCAGAATACAGCAATTCGTAATTGGTACAGGAGCTCAATCAGGAATGGATCCATTAGATTCTATAGAGATACTATGTACTGATGATATAGGCGAGATAAGAGATATAACAAAAGCAAGTGTAGCGAAACGTCAGCAAGCTGCCGTAGCAGCGCGACAGGAGGAATCTAACTTAGAGCAACAGAAGATACAATCTGAAGCAAAAGACAAAGAATTAGATAGACAACTTAAGCTACTTATACAAAGTAGAGATCTATCATCTAAAGAAAGAAGATCAGAAGTCGAGTCTACAAGATTCGCGCAACAACAAGATATTGACGGAAATAAACAGTCAGACCTATTAGAAGGAACGCTCAGGAAGATACAAATCGATAAACAAATATCAGACGACAAATTGGTCGTAGAGCGAGAGAAACTCGCACTAAAAGAGAAATTATCAGAAGCCCCTCGTATATAGAGAACTTGGTTAACAAGTTCAATTTCGGGGTTAAAATAATATTTATTATATATTTTTGAAACTTATAAAGAAATGGAGAAAGGAAGTTTAGAACAAGTAAAATATGGCTGGGACGAAGCAACCAACCAACATGTAGCACAGGTAATACCTCAAGAATTCTCAGTTAATCCTGATGATGTAGTAGAACCTGAAGAAGCGGTAGTAGTAGCGGACAGTACAGAAAGTGAGGCACCAGCGGCACAAGATGATGCGCCAACCGAGGCACCACCAGAGTCGGCAACTACAGAGGCAGAAGAACCAGCGGCTGCGGAAAATACAGAAGATGATGCGCCAACAGACGAGAATGAAGCGCCAGAAGAAGCAGATACTACAACACAAGAGGTAATTGATGATTTCTTCAAAGTAGAAGCTCATAACATGGTAGAGTCGGGTGAATTAGCCGAAGATTTTCCAATAGATGAAGCTACTCCAGATTTAATTAAAAAAGGTTGGCGGGATAAGAATTTCGTACCTATATACCAAGAAGCGACAAGTTTAGCGATTAATACAGCGCACAAGCAATTACAAGATAATTATGACGCTGAAACACTTGACTTAGCTTTTAGACTAAAAAACAATGTAACTCAATCTGAAGTAGATACATTGTTAGCTTATAAAGAAGCCGCAGAAGTAGACGTATCTAAAATGGATTTAGATGAAAAGATAGACTACAGCAGACAGTATTTAGCAGATAAAGAATTAGATAAAGAAACCATAGATTTAACGATAGCTGCCGCAGAAGAAGGCGGATCAATCGATAAATTAACAGAAAACGGTAAAGCCTATTTTACAGATATCCATAAGAATATGGATGCAGATACCAAGACTCGAGCACAGACAGCGAGTCAGGCTAAACAGCAGAGACTGCTTGAAGACCAGCACTGGACTAATCAAGTATTACAATCAGGTAAATTAGGAGAAAGAGAATTGACTCCAACAGAGTTAAACAACCTCAAGAAAGGAGTATTAGATAGGACTATAGATTTAAAGAACGGACAAAAGGCGACATCCTTCGAAGTTTTCGAAAATGAGCTCCTAAATAATTATAAAGTAAGAATGCTGGCTTTCGATCTATTATTAAATTGGAACAGCATTGATGAGGGTAAACAACAAGAGATGGTAAATGCGGCGGAAAACAAAGCAGCCAGAATATGGGGACCTTCTAAGAAAATAGCAACACCAGCGAAGCCTAAGGCTAAAGCTACAAATAAAAGCAACAATCAGGAGCCTTCGGCTACCTATGTATATAAAAGTGATGGGACATCTGAGATAAGAACATCATAGAATAGTCCTTAATTTAAATAAAAAAGAACAACAACTTATATGTCAGGTTTAATTAGACAGGCCAACAGGCCTATCCCTACTCGTTATGATTATGTTATAAACGAGCAGTACGTAGATAGATCTAAATATTTTGGATCAGACATCACCTTAAATGATATTCTCTTATCTAAAGGACCGGATGCGAAGGATTACACAGATATCTCAGCCATGGCGAGACGTCACTTCGCAGAAACAACCGACTCTTTATCAGATGAAATGAATCCGTTATACGATAAAATTGCCGCTTCAGGCGGTATCATGGACATCGATCATGACTTCGTAAGATGGAAGAATTTCGGAAAACCAGAAAGAGAACTCAGGTCTTTAGGAAGTCCTAACTTAGTTATCCCGAAATGCGGATTAGGAGGTAGAGGACCAGCTGGAGCTCCAATGAGATTTAAGGTAAGATTTGATTCACCATTCTTGAAGGCTGGTAATCTATTAGCACCTAACATTAATAAGTCTTGCCAAATTAAAATAGTCTCAGATTGCGTACCAGCAGCTGGTGGTTATGAATACGAAGCAGAAACATTATTAAACGAACCTTTCCCAGTAGAATTTCTTAAGTCGGGCTTAGCTTGGATTAGAATGGGGGCCCTTACAGGTGTTAACGCATCAGGGGAAGCGGGTGGATTCGAATTTACTACAGGATTCTCTTATATCGAGTTTGAAGTACCATTAACAACCATGCAATGGGAGTATAGTGTTACTGAATCAGCTTGGAGAGCATCTAAGTTTTATAAAGTCGGAAAGTGTGCGTCAGGAGATCAGTCAGCCGATCCATTCGCAGGCGGCATGAATCTAACCTCATTCCTTGAGGAGCAGATGAAAGCTAACATCCGAAGAGAGTGCGAATACTTCATGGTATATGGACGATCCACAAGACAACAAGTCGATACTGTCACCCAAGATCAGGAGATGACTTCTCCGGGTTTATTGGAGTACATGGAGCAGGCGCAGAATATCTACTACTCACCAGGCGTGAATGGATTAGATAAGATGATGGCTGAATTAAAAGCTCTATGGTTTGATAAAGTCCCAATTAGTAAAAGAAATATCACATTATACACAGGCGAAGCTGGATTAGAACAATTTAGTTGCTGGGTAGAAAGGAAATTCGGGAAAACAGCAGTAATAAGTCATGAAGATTCAGTATTGAAGACTTCTACACCTTACGAAGCTGGTAGAGTTGCTAAAGCATTAATGCCTTACCAATTCACTAAGTACTACTTCCCATCATTCGGTAGCATCAGCGTCAAGCACTGGTCACTACTTGATAATACAAGAGTTAATGGTGTTAAATTCCCGGGTGACTACAGACCAGTAAGTTCATACGAGTACTGGGCTTTTGATGAAGGAATGGGAAGCAGCAACATCAAGTTACTTAGAAACAGAACAAAAGAAAGATCAATCTATTACCCAGGTACTATCGGACCGAATGGCTACGTAGGACCGGGTAACCCAATTTATAAGAATCCATCATTAACAAACTTTGATGGATACAAGTACAAATACCGTACGTCGAAAGGATTAGTTTGTATGAATCCTCAAAAAATGGTTATTATTCGCCCAGACATCTGTCTGTAAGAATAATATTCGGTATAAGACATTGAGAAAAGCTGACCTCGGTATTACCAATAACAGGTCAAACAGCGTAAAAAGTAAGTAAATGAGTAAGAAAAAGAAAGCAGGCAGAACTGAGGGTTTTGCTGTGTTAGAATTATTAGAAGGACTGAGTCATATGGATATTAGAGCTGATGTAATGCACAGTGAAAATAAAATTCATGATCCAACTCTTAAAGTAGATGATCCAAACGCAGTTAAAATCAAAAGTTTCGAATACGAAGCCTTACCGGGGCAGCTATATAGATTGGCGTTACATTACCCATCATTAGCTGAAACATACTGGAGAGCGGATATTCAAATACTGAACGACATACAGGATGAGCTAAAAATTAGGTATCCAGATAGTCACCCAGATATGCCGCTTAAAGTTATAAAAATCGAGGACATTAATCCGAAAGATTATTATGATTTCTTTTTTACTCAATTCAAGTTAGAGAAGTTAGGTATACATAAAGCTATGAGAGGCGGCATATATACTTTCGATTGCTCTGACCCGATAGACAGGCTTCTTTTTTACAATTATATGTATCATCCAGATTGCCAGGTAATAGGGCAAGATGTGGATAAGTATAGCAGCGGCAGAAAGAGATGGAAGCTTACACTTCCCGAGAAAGAGAAAGAGACTCAAATATTAGAATCAAATATTAATACAGATGCGATAGCTGTTTTACATCCTAAAAGAGGGGTGGGCATAGATCGATTAAGGCTAATAGTCGAGATCCTAAATATACGAGTAGATAAAGATGCGAATGATGATACAATAAGATTAGCGCTTAAAACTCAGGTAGCTAATTCTACGAAGGATTTACCAGCGTGGAATATGTCGTCACAAGCTGTATTGGTTTACTTGGCAGAGGAAGTGTCTAACACTGAGTTAACGAGAATAGCAACCTTAAATAAAGCTATGAATTATAATCTAATTATAAAGACAGCTGATACATATAGGTTTAATGAAGAGTTAATTCCCGGCGTAACTAAGGACGGGGAATTATATGAACATTTCGGCAAAAAAGCTAATCTAAACAAATTAAGAGAAATAGAGGATTTCGTCGCGTCAAGAGATACGAAAATAAATGGCAATAAGCAGTAGGCAGTTAGTATATGATGTTAAACGAAAACTAAATGCATTAACATCAGGGAAAGCGACTGATTTCAGAGTCATAGATGTTGTAAGAGAGATTAATGCGAGTGCGGAGGAGATTATACAAAACCTAATTCACGAAGAAGACCAAAATCGAGGGATAAGCAACCACTTAAGACCTCTGTTCATAAAGAAGAAAGAGTTAGTCTGCGAAAGCGTAGACAAGGACTGTTGTAAGTTTACATATCCAGATAATCATTATGCTACTTCTAACATAGTTGTTGAAGCATGTCATGACTGTTGTAAGGATACTAAAAGAATACCAGTACAGACTCTGCAATCAGATGATTTACAGACAGCTCGATTAAATCCATACAGGAGAGCGAACTTCTTTTTTGAACAACTAATAGGCGACGAAGCTCATGACGGATATTACATATATCATGATTGTGAGATGGACATTAAAAGCGTCAAAATAGATTACTACAGAAAGTTTAAAGGCATCCAAGCTCCCTCATTAGTCGAGAGCTGCGGGAATCGAACATACAAAGATTGGGATGGAAATTTAATCACAGAAGATTGTGATTTTGAGTTGTGCGATACTTACCTACATAATAAGGTAACTGATGTCGCTGCAGCAAGATTAGCCGGAGCATCCAGAGATTACAACTTCGCTAATTACAAATTTAACGAGATAAATACTTTACAAAACATACACAGATAATAATATGAGTAAACGAATAGAACAAAGTAAGGTTATAGTTTCCAAAGGAAACTTGGCTTTACCTGCTGCTGGGCAGGTACTTTGGGATTGCCCAACATGTGAAGAGCTTGAACTATCTATAAACGGAGTTCCAGGCCAGATAGTGGCTTATACTTATGACGAAGATCCCGCATCACCAACTTTTGGACAGTATATCACTGTTGATGAGACAGGTGACGGAACAAATGCTTTAGCAGATATTCCCGGAGATATTTACGTAGGACAGTTCACTAATTGCAAGGGTAAAGCTCATGCTACAGATATCAGAACAATCGCAGGTAGAAAACTTACCAAATGCGAATTGGATAGCGTCACAGTAGATGCACCACGATGTCCTCAACCACAGGTATTAGCATCGTATTTGGATTGCTTCGATTGTGGAGACACGATTACAGCACATTTCGAATACAGCGATAATGCTACTCAATCTTTCGGAAAACTCCGAGCAGATGAGGAGACATTAACATGCGCTCATACTATTGAATGTTGCGGAGCTGGTTGTCATGACTGTGACCCAACAGCGACATGTGATGAGTGGATTGCTAAGTTAGTCGACGGATTAAACGGAGACATCGGTAAAGGTAAGAAACATAATTACCCTGATCGTAAAATCAAGAGACCGGGATCTAAAGGATATCCTTTCAGATTCTTCAAGTTACATAGTAACTTCTTAACATTCTGTATAGCACCAACTAAGGAGGAGTGTTCTTGCGATAGCTGTGAAACAACAGCAGCAATTACAGGAATCACGGGGGGAGCAGCTGCGGGTGTTGAATTCAGTAATAACACTAACGCAGACGGTAGTGCTACATTTATGGACCAATTAGACGGAATTGCAAAGCAGATTGAATGCGCAATGACTGAAGCTATTGGACCTCACGCAGCAACAGCTTTCGTAACAGGAGGTACAGACGATTGTTGCCCAGCTCAACTGTGGGTATTCACCTGTGACCCAGCGTTCGCTTTAAATATCGACGCATGTGATAATGAGATAGATCCTTTCGAGACATTCGTAGATAAAGGTAAAACTTCTTCAAGAGATTGTGAAACAGGAGATTGTATTGAGCCAGTAGATGCTGAGAAAGACTTCTGTTGTGGTATCGGTGTAATTATAGATCAAGATAGAATTGAGTGTGACTGTCCTTGTGACGTAGACGCACCACCTAATACACTATTAAGAACAGGTAAATTTACCTTCTTAAAAGACGCAAAAGATTGTACTCCTAAAGTTAAGTCGAGAGAGTTACTTTGTCCAATAGCTCCTTCAGGTTCTGGAGGTTATGCAAGATGGGCGGAATACTCACAAAACTCAGCTCACGAGTGCTGGAGAGATACATCAAGCAGGCAAGGACCTATGAATACCTTACGAGGAGATAAAGTAGGTAGACTTAGAAACGCTCCCAAGTTTTCTGATTGCAGAAAACAATACTGCCACTATATCTGGACAAACGAACAGAATAGTATCGGTGTAGACAGCGACAAGACTTGTAAGTTTTATAAAACTGATTTCTATATCCCAACATGTGATTTAGCTACTATAGACTCTTTCACATTATTCTATCAAGCATTTGCGGAAGCAAGTTCTGCTAAGTGTAAAACCATCAAAGCTGGAACCTGCTTAGGTCATGGAGAAGCGACATTAGTCGAAACCCCAGAAGTCGACTGCGACGGAACAGCTGTAGAAGGAGAAAAGAAAGAGGGATAATTAAATAATAGAGAACAACATTATATAGAGAAGTAGACCAGTTCTGCTTCTCTTATTTTAATGATAACAAAAATAGTATAATGTCATCAACAGGAAGTCACGGCGCTAAAAATAAATACGGATTAGTTACATTCGCTCAAGGTATTTTAAAAAGAGGTAAGAAAGCTTATTACAGTATTCAAGACGCAATGCAAGAAGGGAATAAGTGCTGCGATTGCGGGACTTACAATTGTTGTAATGGTGTTTATTCTAGATTAGATGTAGCTACAGGAGAGTGGTTAGGATGCTTCATTAACGGAGGAGTAGAAGAATGCCACGAGTGCAGTGTAGCACATGAATTAGCTAACGCAGCTAAAGACGCTTTAAAATAATAATGAGCTGTAGTTGTATCAAAGGATCCGCATGGAATTTTGATATCGAAGTAATAGATGTTAAGACACTTCGTTATTCAGATTATTCAGAATGGAATGAAACACATCCATATGTAATCCCGGATAAACATACAATAACAGTTACAACCCCGCGCAACACTAAAGTAGAGCTCGAGGTAAATCCTCAAGGATCTACAATAATCTCAGGAACAGATTTAGGATTCTCAGCATGCATAGACGACGGAGTCTACTGCATCGAAGCTTACAGTTGTAAGTCATGTGACTCGGGAGATTGGGGAGAAAAGAAGTTCACTAAACAATTAGCGGTATTACCGCAATCAGATTGTAAAGTTAAAAATCTAATAGCTACAGGAGACGAATCCACAGCCAATAAGATGTCTTCTAAATTAAAACAAATTGAAGGATTATCAAAAATCGGGCAAGACCAGAAGGTTGCCGATCTATATACGATATTCAATAGGGAATTAGAAAAACTTAATTGCAGCTCTTGCTGCTAAGTCTTCTATTCATAAAAATATAATAATGGCGAATTCACAAGGGAATCCCTGTACCTGCATAACTAAATGCTGTGGCGGCGCGACAAACACAATTCCATGCCCACCTACACCTAAGGGGGACGAAGGTTGTTGTCTAAAGATTTGCGACGGTATAGTAGCGGCACAAGATGCTGTAGGACCTTGCGGACAAGCAGGCACATTAGACCTAATTACATTAGCACATAATTTCGATTGCTGCGTAGATGCGCCAGTTATATCGGTAGTAGAGTTCGACGAGATCTACTTTTCTTCAGTAGAAATATCTGGAACAAACCTCTTATGGACCACAGCAGATGATGCACCAGTTCAGGAGTACGGAGAGATTATGATAAAAGCTTGCTGTAAGACAGAAGATGGAGACGTATTAACTCATTATAGCTGCCAGAAGATAGGTATTAAGAATTTATGTGAATGCCCAGATTGTCCAGGCAAATGTTCAGAGTGCGATAAATGCACTGGTGAATGTATGGATAAAGCTGGTGAAATTAAGATTTCACAATCTATGGGTGGTAAAATATCAGTAAAATAATGGATAAGATTAAAGAACTATATAACAAATCTAAACCAGTTTCATTAGTAGTATCGGTGTTCGCAGCGGTAATGTTATTGGGAGCAGCTGGGGTAGGTTATACAATCGCTCAAGTGATCATAGCTGGAGTAGTATTGTATCATCCTTTTATGGAATTAAAAAACTACGAACAAGATGGCGACGACACCGCAGAATAGTAATAGCACCACATTCGAGCCTACATCTAACGGAGATTGCTTTTCTGTACAGAATACAATCACTTTAGAGGGGTGTTTAAATGCCGTAGAGGTGACTTTACCGGTAATTGATGGAGCAGACTCTGTATTTGTCGGAAACCCTCCTATAGGAGCCTATAACGCTGTCACAAATGTGTGGGTAATCGGAGATTGGTGTGAAGGGAAAGAAGACTACACATTTGATTGGAAATTCTGCGTAACAGATATAGAAGCCGTAGATGGAACATATTCTGGCGTAGGAATAACCACGACAACCCAAGATGTAGTTGATGACTCTTTCCAGATAGACATTAAAAGTAAGTGTCCTACAATCATAACAGATGGACCAACACAAGAATGCGAAGTAGAGGAAGTAGAAGTCTTATGTTATGAGACTACTATAAAGCGGAAACAGGAGAAACTCGTGAAAGTCAGACCTTTCATAGGAGAAACAAACGTAGCAACTAAGAGAATCGCTAAAGTCACGAAACAAACAGCTGACTGCCCTAACGGTTCTGGAATAAAAGCAGGATAATGAATTTAACTATACCACAAAACCCTATACATTTTACATTCTTGAAATGTGGACAGATGATCACTGTTCCGATGGACTATTTCGGTATAGCCGAGACGCTGAATGAGGACGGTACTTTGTGTACAACGCAAGTTTGTGTCCCTGAGGCTTATATTCAAGTGGCCTTTCCCAATGGATTAGAATTTGTCGACGCGGATCTCACCAAAGGAACATACAGCGATGATCTAAAATTAATCAATTTAGGAGAGATGTGTACTGGAGATAAAGTACGCGGATCTTTCAAATTTAGAGTAATAGACGAGTGCTTTAAATCGGGAAACATAACATTCAATCTTTTCGACACCGATGAATGTTTAACTGACCAACTCACTCAATCAACAAATATAACGTCTGGTTTCAGTTGTAAAGATATACAAGAATGCTTTGCACAAGGATTAGACTGCACACAACCTTTGACTAAGTAATAATAAAATATATACCATGAACTGTAAGCCGCTTAAAACACAAGACGGACTAATTAACACAGGTTCCACATTCTCCAAAACATTCTATGTAGAAGCGCCGTGCGGCACTACTGCAGAGGATCTACAAGGAGTTGTATATACCTTAACCCTCCCAGCGGGAATTTCACACACAGGCACTTCCACACCTTCTCAAGGCAGTTGGGACCCAGTCTCAGGAGTATGGACTATAGGCACTGTTAAGTGCTGCGATAAGGTAGAACTATCATTAGCTTTCACAATAGACGACGCATGCTTAGCGCCTGCGGATGGATTTAAAATCGAAGGACTCGTACAGAAGCAAGATTGCTCTGGATGTGACATCGATCTATGTTGGGTTTTACAGGGAATAAATTGCTGTACTCTTATAGACAAAATAGGTACAGATCTATTAGTACTTAACGGTGACGGAACAGCCACACACACTGCGGTAGATGGAACAGCGGTTATATTCCAATTAGGCTGGACTATTGTCACAGACAACGGAGACGGTTCAGCTACATTCGAATACCCAGACGGTACATCAGTGCCTATTCCGGGATGTTGCCCAGTAGACAACGGCGACGGGACATTTACGTTTCCTAACGGAGTTACAATAAATATCAACGAAATTGATATGGATGTAAACTCTATCATAGCCAACGGAGCGGTAATAACATTCACCGCAGAGGACGGAACTCAAACACCTATAGACATATGCCAATTAGTGGCAGATAATTGTAATAGTGCCTTAGCGTATGACTCAGCAACGGGTGAAATGACATTCACTGATAACGCAGGTAATGATACTACGTTTATTGTAGGGACATTCATAGAGGGAGGAAATAATGTAGATATCACAGGATCAGGCACACCAGCCGATCCGTTCGTAATTAATGGATGCTGCGTAACAATAGACCCTAACGATCCGACTACTTTAATAATTACGGATGCTGACGGGAATGAAACCACTTTCACAGCACCACCAGAAACTAACTTAGTGGTTACTACAGATGGAAATACAACAGGAGTTGCTCAAAGTGGTGCGGCGGATCATATATTAGATATCACAGTAACATCAACTGATGCTGATAATATATTAAACATAGGATCGGACGGAGGAAGCTCTTTAACTTGTGAGGACGTAGCAGATTGTATTACACCTTCAGAGGTAACCCAAGAAGCAGGTAACGAAGATGTAGATGTAATAGATGGGAATGCAAACACTATTGCTACCCATACAGATGGAGACGGAAATTCAGTAACTATAAATGAAACAGTAAGTCCTGTTACAGTAACTAATAATGAAGACGGAACTAAGACTCTTAGTTATACTAATGAATTAGGGGAAGCAGTAGAATGGTGCGTACCAGCGTGTACAACAACTATAGCGTCTGAGACAGGTGAAATTTTTGAAATGGACTCTAATTGCGGAGTCCAAGTATTTGATTTAAGCACAAATGATACTCCTTGTGAAACTTATGATGAAGATGGTAATTTAATATCAAGTGGAGACGGAACCTATGTTCTTAAAGGAATAGATAATCCTAGAAATATAGAGTTAGTAGCTTTAACAGGTGACGGAAAAGCTTATGTAAGACCTGTTGATTGTGGAGAAGCAATTGTTGAGGGAATCCAGACTTGTATTAAGTGCCCAGATGGAACTATATCTAATACAGTAACTGATATTTTTACGTTTACACCACCTCCTATAGGGGAGATAAGAGTAGATAAAACAAATGATGTAGATGGCGGCACAGTTGCGGCAGGGGACACTTTCACCTATACAATAACAGTATGTAACGAGCCAGCAGCTTCAGGACCAATAACAGATATAACTGTTTCAGACGTATTACAATCACCTTTGATTTATACTTCAGATGATGGAGGAACGGCAGCAGGAGGAACAGTAACAACGGCTGCAGACCCGTTAGGAGTTAGATTAACATGGACTTTCACAGGGCCATTAGCTCCGGGAGCTTGTGAGTCGATAGATGTAATCGTACAAGTTGATCCAAACGCATCAAGATTCGAGTTTATACCAAATATTGTGACAGCAGTAGGTGATGACGGAATTAACGGACCTAACTCTACTTCGGATTCGGATGTAAATGTATTAAATGAAAATCAAAATCCAGAAAGTAGAATTTTGTGGGGTAATGATGGTAATCCTGACCCAGCTACTGGAACAATAGATGGTACGATATCTTATATTAAAGCTCCATTAGGTTCTTTAATAACTGCAGATGAACCAGCTAAAATAGAAGTTGATCTATTTTTTAAAGATGGGTCACCTGCTGGAACAATGTGTGGATGTGGTTCTATAAATACTGATAAGTCTTCTTGGCAAGATTGTGGAGGTTCAGTTACTTGGTCTGATGTATCAGGAACGGGAACAGCTATATCATGGAATAAAGAAGCATGGGCAAATACAAATAACTTTAATTATCAAGGTTTTATAACTGGCAATCCTTTAGATACTAATGCAGTAAGAGCAGACTTTAAAACTTATGTAGGAGGTACTAATTGTATAACAGGTGTTAATAGTGCTGATTGTCCTATAGAATCTACTAACCCTGACAATGTAGATAGAGTTAATATAATGACAGGAATCTATGGGGCGTTTGGAGCTAAGGCGTGGGGAAATGGTGTCAATTTTGGATTAGATAAAGCTTGGGCTGGATGGGTTTGGGGCAACGATCAAATGAATGTGCAGCCTGTGAATATAAGCATGATTTCATTAAATGATAATATAACAGTCGGTAATACACTATCGGATGCAGCAGTAACAACATGGAGAAAAATATGCGGTTTTGATGGTGATAATTACAATTTGCAAAGTTTAGGACTTTTGCAAGATGGTGAATTAGATTACCTCTATGAGACATTTACATTTGCTAATGGATTAGTAGGATATACAGAAAATCAATTTATAGTTAATTTTACAAATACAGATTATTTTGACATTGTAGATATGCTTGTTTTTCCACTTTGGACTGATATAATGCCTATATGTGTACCCGAGAATGAGGTTGCTACATTCGATATGAGGCTTAATTTTTACAATCAATATTATCAAAATACAGTCACTAGTGGGTGTGAAGATGCAGACTCTTACTATGCCGTAAATGGTGTGCAAACACAAGTGCCTATTAGGGGTAATGTAAGAGGTAATAACGTAGATAATCTTACAAACCTAACAGTCACATTTAACGCTAACGAACAGATACAGGAAGTAGAGACTTTCATGTCAAATTGTTTAGGGTCAGTAAACGGTAAATATCCAGTAATTAGATTCTGTAAATATTAATAGATAATGGATTGTAATAAACCAACATATATAACGCAAGACAATTTTAGTTCTTGCGACTCATACAGGAAAGATGGTAAGATACTATCTAAGCAATCCTATATGTATAGAAACTTCCTATGTGATGTTTTTGATACTGAATTAACTGAACCAACAACCATACCAACGGTAGAGGATTGTCACGGGGATAC